>OJMM01000044.1_pt1 | contig 66430 bp, 87 predicted proteins | sample 1597231 | NCBI WGS metagenome assembly OJMM01 (sample SAMEA2452128, study PRJEB22498) | human gut metagenome | reverse complement strand
TACCGCACAGACCTCCCTAGGTACCACACGTTTCTTCCTCTCCATCCATCTGCCTCATTTATCATGCATTATTCCGTGTAGTTATTGGGCTTTAACATGGGTTGCTGTCTTACCCACATGCATGACCTCATATGAGATTTCTGTTCGTCAGACCAGAGATTTGCCCGTGAGTTAGTATATTCCTCACATCCAGCTTCCTTCAGATTCCATCTCACGATGGACACCCTTGCCTTCGGCTATATCCTTCCCACTACCGGGCGGATTCGGGACTTTAACCCGTTAGAAACGTGCGCCGCTAGGCGCACAACTAAAAAAAGACCACGAAATTAATCAGATTTCGTGGTCTTTTTTACATCTACCGTATTTTAGCAATATCCTTTAAATTAGTATCTTTAATAATGTAGTGAGGACGCTGTTTTATTTCTATGTACATTTTCGATATATACTGCCCCATAATGCCCATGCAAAATAATTGAATTCCACCAATCAATGTAATAATGCAGACCAATGATGGCCATCCCGCAACTGGATCTCCAAATAGTATTTTACGTACTGCTATAAAAATTATCACAATAAATGAAACACATGTCATAAAAATACCAAACCAAGAAGCAATCGTTAATGGAAGCTGAGAAAAATTAATAATTCCATCAATTGCATATTTAAACAATCCCCACATGTTCCATTTTGATTTTCCTGCTATTCGTACTTGATTCTTATACGGTAACCAATAGCATTTAAATCCTATCCAACCAAAAATACCTTTGGAAAATCGATTTCTTTCTGACATTTCTACAATTACATCTACCATTTCTTTCTTCATTAGCCGGAAATCTCTTGCTCCATCTACAATATCAGCATCAGATATACAATTGATGATTTTATAAAATATTTTAGAAAAAAAACTTTTTAGGACACCTTCGCCCTGACGATTTATTCTTCTGGTTGCCACACAGTCATAGTTTTCCTCTTCAATAATTCGAAGCATTTCTGGTAATAAAGTAGGCGGATCCTGCATGTCAGCATCCATAACTGCAACATACTTTCCATTTGCATTGCAAAATCCGGCGTACATTGCTCCCTCTTTGCCAAAATTCTTTGAAAAAGACATATAATGCACTTTATTATTATTTTCAGCTAAATTTTGCATCATTATCTTTGTCTGATCTTTTGACCCATCATCTACAAATAAGATTTCATAAGAACATCCTATTTTATCTAGCACATGCGTTACTTCTTGATAAAACGCATTTATTGTATCCTGCTCATTGTAACAAGGTACTACCACCGATACATCATATTCCATCAAAAAATCCCCTTTCATACCCTATAATAGCAACTTTTTGTATTTCTTTATGACAATTTGATCAAGACACTTAAAACAGACAACCACCATATATATCATCAACCCTACAATTGCAAAATGAAAATCAATAATTTTCCAAAAATTTCCTTGTATTGGATTCAAAATAAGCCAAAACATCATCAAAATCCAAATTTCCGAAATTTTGTGTCTTCTTACATTCAAAAAACTAACCATCGCTGGTATCAAATAAACAATACAATATTGACCAGATCGCGATGGTGCAACCACCAAAACAAGCAACACCGCTAACCATTTTTGCCATTTGTATTTCATTAATGGCATTGTAAACAAGAAAAGAATGCACGCTGCGTATGTAATATATTTTAATACTTCATTAATTGCCACCGATTGTTTACCACCCCAATTTAAATATGCAGAATATAATGTACAACCCTCCGCTGAAGCATACATTTTTAGATTCATTTTCATATTTCGATACATTGCAAATACATTTTTCATACCGCCTTTAAAGAATAAAAACGGGAGAAAACCAAATATCAATCCATATACAATAACATGTACAATTTCTTTCCAGCGCTTATCAAAGATTAACAAAATACCTAATACTACAGGTGTTATTTTCAAAGCGGTAGCAATCGCCAAACATATCAAAGCTATTTCTCTTTTCCATTTTACACTACTGTCATAATACATTAAATAGATAAATGTGCATATCATAGAATGAAGCACAAAATTTCCTCGTTCAATTGTATATAACAGAGGAGATGAAAATATTAGCGAAACAGCGATTAATGTCTTTATCTTATTCGCTCCGCTTTTATATGTATGTATAATCTGATACAACGAAATCACAGTAGCAAGGATAAAGAAAATATATATTATTAAAAACTTAGGATCCCAATACATATTTAGAAAAAACTCATTTTTCAGATATGGTTTCATATCTACTGTACGAGAAAAAAAGTATGTAATAATATAACTTAATGCCGGATATGGCTTGTCACCAAGCGGGGTATACATTGTATTATTATAAACATCTCTCTGTGCTGTATATCCAACTACATTCACCATATCTGCAAAGAAATCTTCCGTGGACTCAAAAAACACCTTGTACTGCTGACTATTTGTTCCATCTCTCAATAATAAAAATATCCATACGCAAAAAGAAGCTATTGTAAAAATAGCGAATGTATATTCGTAAAACAACTTTTTTTGTAATAATATTTTTGCTTTTTTCAAAAAAGGCCTCATACTAATTTCTCCCTATGCTTCCCATAAAAACATTTTCAATTGCCTATTATTGTTAATCCGTACTAATTATATCAGATCATCTAAAACCAAACAACTTTTTTCCGGCAACCCACATAAAATCCTTTTAACGCATGATAGCACTTACCCTTGTAGCAAAATTAAGGATTTCAAGTTAACTGTTCTTAAAACCTGTATCTACCTCATACACTCTGGATTTTTTACAATTCAAAATTAATTATGCATTTTTTGCTCAATTATCGCCCCATTTCGGTATATTTCAAGTTTGTTAATCTTAACATATTCTGTAAAATGCACGCTTAGTACTTTACATTAGCAAGATAATAGCGAAAGCAGGTTGGCATAAGATATTTATTCGCAAAATCTCTATATAATTTCAAACTAATTTCTGACCATGAAGGCATTTCTGCCAATTCTAATAATTCATCTACTTGTAACATATCTCTCCTTCCCCATATACAGAAAAAGCGTCTGCTGTATAACAGACGCAAAATTTCATATAATGGACAGCGGAACGGAATACACTGAACGATTTCCTATGGCTATTAATTGCCCCCAATCAGGAAGTAGGCTGTCCCATTTACTTTTACTTCGCTTTCGCAGGCTTCTCTCCAAAACGATTTCTCTAAAATCAGTATATACATATTTTCTAATAAAATCAAGTATTATTTTTGTGCCGGATAGTGTAAACTACTCTCCTGAGCGATATAAGCAGACCTGTCGCAATTCCTCCATTTCTCGTAAATACCCTCAACCGGATCATCCTCTTCACAATAACTCCCCTTACCTTCGACTATATCTTTCCCACTACCTGGGCGGATTTGTAACTTTATCCATTGCGAAACATGTGCTGCCCGGTACACATTAGGAAAACAACTACTGCATCTGATTTTCCAATGTAGCAGCTATTTCTTTCAACATTTAGACACGAAAATTTACGATATTTATGAACAACTTTTCAGACCTCCTAAACCGCTTGAAATCATCAATTATTCATGCTACTACTCTTCCCATATATACTCATTGTAAAAAGTAGATTTCTTTGCAAATTCTGTATCAATCTTATCATAACCATACTTTTCCGCCAGCGTTTTCTCGCCCGAAAAAAGATTTGTACCCAAACCAAGCCGATTTCCATCAATCCTTGCTCCAAGCGCAGCAATAACTGTCGGATAGAAATCGAAAGTATTAAACTTCCTATTCTTTTCATAATCCGTCTTTATCGGTGCGTTAATGATACAATTGTAAACCTTTCTTGCTTTTGAACCATCATAATATTCTCCAATGAAACTCTCATCCATCGTTGGATGATCACCGGTTATAACAATCGTTGTATTATCATAGAAATCCTGCTTCTGAATCCATGTCACAAAATCTGCCACCTGTCGGCTTGCACAGTTCAGTACATCCTGATAAATATAATCATGCTTATGTTGACATTGTTTGCAAAAATATCCGTTTGAAAAATGCGTATCTACCGTTAGCAAACTAACCGCAAACGGCCGCTTCTGATCTGCTGCCTTTTGCAATTCTCTTTTCGCAAATCCATATAATTTCTGATCCTCAAATCCCCACCACACATAATAATTTTTAGAAATATCTCCATTTTGTATAGCTGTATTATAATCATATAATTGATAATTTCCATGCTTTTTTAAATATGATTTTCTTCCTCCAAAATCTGCATCTGATCCTATCATAAACTTCTGATAGTATCCCTCTTTTTCCAGAATATCGCCAATTGTCCATGCCCCCAGTGCAAATTTCTCATATTCTCCACTTTCACTATGACCAATCGGTAATTTCATAGGCAGACCACTTGTCTGAGCAAACAATGCACCTGTTGTCCAGTCTGTTCCCTGGGATGCAGTCGCACCACCAACCTGACTGCTTTCCGAAAAATTGATATTCTCCTTTGCAAGCTTCGTCATCTCCGGAAGCAGATTCTCCTTCATGGCACCGCCTTCTTCTTTCGAGATAAACGTTGATTCCATGGATTCCATATAGATCCAGATCAGGTTTCTCTTCTTCGGAAATTCAATTTCTACTTTCTGCGGATCCTTATAGTTATCCTCAATAAAACCGGAAGGTGCCAGTTGTTGTTTAATGTATGTAGGAAATTCCAAGACAATGGCAAGAGCACCGATTCCCCCAAATAAGGTACTGGTGGAAAGCATAAAAACACAAAGACATAGTAGATTTCTTTGTTTCAAATATGCACCATGCTTAGTCCATACACAATGAATTGCTATAATGCCAATTAGTACACAAAAAGATATCACAATAATCAAACGATACTCTATCCAGTAATCAGATAACAGATTGCCGCCTGTTCCTTCCAGAGGAAATTGCATATGAAATACGATTTCGTCGATATTGAAACCGATCTGTTCACTCGCATAATCATACGCTGTGAATGCCAAAAAGGTAATTACAATTTCAATTAATGAAACTCCAAATAAAATATGCTGCTTTAAGCCTTTCTTCAATAGCCATGTTTCTTTTTTCTTCTGCATTGTTAATCTCCCACCTTTTTTAACCCAAATTATATATTTCTATTAATCATCTAAGCTAACAATCATCCCTCCGGCTTTCCCTGTCCGATCAAAACCTTCTTCCCTTCAAAGGCAAATCCATAATGACGGATCCGCTCTTCCGGTATCCCCTGTGCTAACAAGTCTGCGTCGTAGTTCTTTTCTGTAATCTGATTTAAAGCGGACTGAACTGCCTCTTCCAAAGTTTCCTTTTTCATCCGGCTGCACACCTTAAATTCAATAATGATTACCGGATATTTCTCACGTTCCTGCGGAATCATCATAATGTCGTACCTTCCAAATCCGCTCTCCCGATTGGAACGTATTGTCTTAAAAGTTGTATTATATAAGCTTCCAACAAAAGCTGTAAATTCATCTCCATATCCCTGAGCATATGCTTCCTGCATTGGAGTACCATATTCATCCAAAAAAATGATGACCTTCTTGTTATGCTAATCGTCATTTTCATATGCTCACCCGCTTTTTACAGCTATTCAACGCTTTGTTTTATTATAACGATATTTTCTTCCGTTTACAAGTCAACCATTTTAATTGATCTTTTTGCATTTTTATGTACGATCTTTTCATTATTTTCCACACTTTTCTGCACATTCTTTTATTCAGTGTCCTAATCCAAGAAAATATGCTAAAAACAGCCCTGCCAAAAATAGCAGAGCTGTCTCTCTTTGTCAAACTTCTCTTTCACTATGACATGCACATCACGGAATCATAAATCGCATGAAGTTCTTCATCCGACAATACCTCTCCAGGAATACATTCTCTGACGATTTCATAGGAAACATCCTTTTGAAATAATTTCCTGGCACTTTTCTCCGCAGCTTCTCGTTCCGCTTTCTGGGCGGCTTGTTGCGCGGCTTGTTGCGCGGCTTCTTTAGCTGCTTCTTTAGCCGCTTCCTCTGCTGCTTCCTTTGCTTTCTGGGCTGCCTTCTGTGTTGCTTCTCGCAATACTTCCTGCATTGCTTCCTCATTCTCCCGCGCCACATCATTGTATGCTTTGATTCTCATTTTTTCATACATCCAATCACCAAGGTTCTGCATCTCACTCAACTCCTCTCCTAAATTTTCTGATGTTTCTATATGATATTTGATTGCTAACTGCTTTTTCTTCTCTGTCGGATTTAATCGATCCGAGAACAGCAGATTGAGCATTCCCAGCAGCGGATGTCCGCTTGTCTCCGGTTTGCCTAGGTGGATAAACACGATACCGATCAGGTCAAAATGCTGATCCGCCATCTTTTCTCCAATAAGGCATTCCTGTTTCATTTCGTACCGCATAATGCTGTTTTGAACATTTGTCGGAACATTCATGCACAACCAGATACTATAGACCTTCTTGATAGCATCGTATTCGGAACCTGTAAACTCTGTTCCTTTCTGTGATGATATCATTCTTGCCGCATAATAGACTGACCGGCTTAAAAGCGTGTAGCCCGGGTCATAATCCTTTTGCGCTTCGACATTGATGTGCATCTTCACTCGATTCTGACCCGGCAAAATAACATAGAAACGTATGTCATAATAAATTGTTCCCTCCCACGGATCAGAATCCTCCGTATTCATCCCGGTAATCGCCGGAGGGATATCCTTCGGTGCCGGATCAACCGGAACCTGTTGTACTTTAGGTTCTCCCTCAATGCATGCACGTATCTCGTCAATTGTCATTTCTGCGAACTCGCGTGCTGTGTAATGCATGATCCACGCCAGAATTGTTTTGTCCGCAAGGATTTTCTTGGCATGGCTGTCGTATTGAATCTTGTTGATATCTTCTTCTGTTGTGTTTTGAATTACTTTTGAAAGATATTCGTTTGCCAATCCTCTACCTCTCTTTTCTTTGGATATATGGTCTCTGATATCTTGTCAACAGTAAATTTCAGGATTTATTCACGTATCACATCTTAATAATAGCATCGCTGTATCTTGAATGCAATATCCTTTTCCATCGGATACCGGCAACATTTTCCGCCGGATATGCCATATATTTGATTTCCCCCTTGCAAATTCGCCAGTTTTCTGTAAAATAGAAAGGTGTATGCCTTATTATAAGGAATACATATATAATATGTACTTAATGATTTTGAGCATGAATGGAGGATTTCGATGATACAAGCAAGCAATGTCACATTACGTCTTGGCAAAAAAGCCCTCTTTGAGGATGTAAATATTAAGTTTACCGAGGGGAACTGTTATGGACTGATCGGTGCGAACGGTGCCGGAAAGTCTACTTTCTTAAAGATCTTAAACGGCGAGATCGAACCGACGAAGGGTGATGTCATTATCACACCGGGGCAGCGTCTTTCTTTCCTGAAGCAGGATCACTTCCAGTATGATGCGTATTCTGTTCTGGATACGGTTATTATGGGAAATGAGCGTCTGTATCAGATCATGAAGGAGAAGGATGCCATCTACGCAAAGCCGGATTTCTCTGATGAAGACGGTATCCGTGCTGCAGAGCTTGAGGAAGAGTTTGCAAATATGAACGGCTGGGAGGCTGAGTCTGATGCTGCTACGCTTCTGAATGGTCTTGGCGTTCCGACCGAGACACATTCTATGATGATGAGCGAGCTTCCTGCCAATGAGAAGGTAAAGATCCTGCTTGCGCAGGCATTGTTTGGTAATCCGGACATTCTGCTTCTCGATGAGCCGACGAACCATTTGGATCTGGAAGCGATCCGCTGGCTGGAGGATTTCCTGATTGAATTTGACAACACAGTCATCGTTGTTTCCCATGACCGTTATTTCCTGAATAAGGTCTGCACACACATTGCTGATATTGATTATGCGAAGATTCAGCTTTATGCCGGCAACTATGATTTCTGGTACGAGTCAAGCCAGTTGATGATCAAGCAGATGAAGGAAGCCAACAAGAAGAAGGAAGAAAAGATCAAGGAGCTGCAGGAATTTATCCAGCGATTCAGTGCCAATGCTTCCAAGTCCAAGCAGGCAACCTCCAGAAAGCGTGCTTTGGAGAAGATCGAGCTTGATGACATGAAGCCATCCAGCCGTAAGTATCCATATATTGATTTCCGTCCGGAGCGTGAGATTGGAAACGAAGTGCTTACCGTAGAGCATTTGTCCAAGACAATTGACGGCGTTAAGGTTCTTGATGATATTTCTTTCATTATCGGACGCGAGGATAAGGTTGCTTTTGTCGGAAGCAATACGATTGCCGCAACAACACTGTTCCAGATTCTTTCCGGCGAGATGGAGCCGGACGAGGGTTCTTATAAATGGGGCGTAACGACAAGCTTTTCTTACTTCCCGAAGGATAACACAGAGCTTTTCGCCAGCGATGATACGATCGTTGACTGGCTTATGCCATTCTCTCCGGAGAAGGATCCGACTTATGTCCGCGGTTTCCTGGGACGTATGCTTTTCCCAGGTGAAGACGGTGTCAAGAAGGTGAATGTTCTTTCCGGTGGTGAGCGTGTCCGCGTTATGCTTTCCAAGATGATGATCCTTGCATCTAATATTTTGATCATGGATGAGCCTACAAACCATCTGGACATGGAATCCATTACCGCTCTGAACAACGGACTGATCAAGTTCCCCGGTGTTGTACTTTTCACTTCACAGGATCACCAGTTCATCCAGACGATCGCCAACCGTATCATGGAGATTACTCCGGGCGGTCTGATCGACAAGATCTCTACCTATGACGAGTATCTTGACAGCGATGAAATGGCTCGTAAGAGACAGCTTTTATCCGTACAGAATGAGGATGAGGATTAATTTGGATAGACATTTTTCTATACATTAAAACAGAATATTTATTATAGTCTAAAAGAGAGAAACATGAAATTTCACATGTTTCTCTCTTTTTCATTTTCCCTTTTCTTGATTGAAAATGTTTCGATCTTTCACTCATCGAATTTTATATTTATCTGATTATATTCAAAGAAGTTCTACTGTACGCTTTTTACTTTCTGTCTGTCTTTCACAAACCGGTAGATCAAGATCGCTGCAGATGCCACAACCAGCCCCCCGGAAAGAACCTGAGACACGGCGACTCCCGTCCCAAAAAAGATCAGCTGATCCGTCCGCAATCCCTCAATCCACGCTCTGCCAAGACCATAGCCTAACAGATAGATCAAAAAAATCTGACCATTATATTTGCGATGCTTGGTAAAAAGCAGCAATATGATCAACACACCGATGTTCCAAAGCGACTCGTAAAGAAATGTCGGATGCACCTGAATATATCTGGTTCCATCAATCTCAACAGCATGCTTTAAAACACTGTGCGTCAGATTGGAGGCTGCCACATCGCTCTGCTTGAGCTGCATTGCAAATAAGCCATTGGTATAACCGCCAAACGCTTCTCTGTTACAGAAATTGCCCCAGCGGCCAATGATCTGCCCTGTGATCAGACCAATGCAGGCGGTATCCAGAAGCTGAAAGAAGTTCTGTTTCCGCACTTTACCAAAAATGATCGTTGTGATCACACCGGCGATCACTCCTCCGTAAATAGCAAGACCGCCGCCACGGGTGTTAAATATCTGCAATAAATTATCCTTGTAGTAATCCCAAGTGAATATAACATAATAAATTCTTGCGCCAATCACGGCAAATACGATATCCCACAGTGCAAGATCCAGATACAGATCCGGTTCCTGCCCGGTACGCTTCGCCTGAAATGCCGTCATCAAATATCCCATGACCATACCAAATGCAATGATCATACCATAAAACGCAATCGTAAATCCGCCAATGGTGATTCCCTTCCCCAATGACGCAATCTCTATCCCTAAATGGGGAAATCGAATGTCCGGAGCCATACTGAGTTTTCCTTTCTTTTATTTGCAAGTACACTTGCGGCTTTCCTTATTCTACACTTATTCCGAGCCACAGACCCGCTTGCATTCGTTTTAGACGTTGAATCTGAACAGTACGACATCGCCATCCTGTACAACGTAATCCTTACCTTCGGAGCGGACGAGTCCTTTTTCTTTGGCTGCATTGTAGCTTCCCTGCTCTACAAGATTATCATAGCTTACGACCTCTGCACGGATAAATCCTCTCTCAAAGTCCGTATGAATCTTACCTGCTGCCTGAGGTGCCTTTGTTCCTCTCTCAATGGTCCATGCACGGCTCTCATCCGGTCCTGTCGTCAGGTAGCTGATCAGACCTAACAGGCTGTAGCTTGCGGAAATAAGCTTATCCAGTCCTGACTCAGAAAGACCGAGATCCTCCAGAAATTCCTTTTTCTCGTCATCTTCAAGTTCGGCAATCTCCTGCTCAATCTGTGCGCAGATCACAAACACCTCGGAGCCCTCTTTCTGTGCAAACTCACGAACCTGTGCAACATACGCATTGGAAGCTGCATCGTCAGCCAGATCATCCTCGGCAACATTTGCAGCATAAATCGTCGGCTTATAAGTCAACAGATTAAAGCTTTCCAGCAATGCCTTTTCATCATCGTCTTCCGGCTCATAAGTCTTTGCAAGATTGCCATCTTCCATATGCTTCTTCAGCTTCTCAACCAGCTCTGTCTCCTTTACAAGAGTCTTATCGTTCTTGACGCTTTTTACTAACTTTGCATAACGTCTTTCCAGAATCTCCATATCAGAGAACAACAGCTCCAGGTTGATCGTCTCAATATCACGAACCGGATCAACACTGCCGTCCACATGCACAATGTTGGCATCATCAAAGCAGCGCACTACATGAACGATCGCATCTACCTCACGGATATTCGCAAGAAACTGGTTACCAAGTCCCTCCCCCTTGGAGGCACCCTTTACCAGTCCTGCAATGTCAACAAACTCAATCGTCGCATGCACTTCCTTAGCAGAATGATGCATCTCGGTCAGAACATCCAGCCGCTTGTCCGGAACCGGTACGATACCGACATTTGGTTCGATCGTACAGAATGGATAATTTGCAGCCTCTGCTGCACCTGCCTTTGTTAAAGAGTTGAATAATGTACTTTTTCCTACATTGGGAAGTCCAACAATTCCTAGTTTCATTTTATCTTATACCTATCCGAAAACATCCCATTTTAAGGGGTTTTCGCCTTTCTATATTTTTTTACTACACAATTTACTACACAATTTTTAGGGCTTTTTCTATCTTTTCTACCTCTTTTACCTTTTCCTCCTCAGTCACATGAACATAAAGATTCATAGTAATTCCCACATTGGAATGTCCGAGAATCACCTGCAAGGTTTTAGGTCGCATATTTGCTTCAATACACCTTGTAGCCATAGTATGTCGAAGTACATGCATCGAAAATCTGTCTATACCAGCCTTATCACACAATTTGAACAATGTTGAGTCGTACGCTGAGTTCTTTGTAGGCTCGCCCTTACGATTCAAAAACACAAACTCTGAAAATTCCATATTAATAACTTTCAGTTTTTTCATCTTTTCCTTCTGTGCTTTCAATAATCGAATCGCTTCTTCTGTCAAAGGAACATCCCTATATCCCGATTTACTTTTAGGTTTGCCTATTCTCCATTCACCAACAGAATGCCGATATTCCATTGATCGTTGAATATGTGCGACCTTCTTTTCAAAATCAATATCAGACCATTTAAGACCAATCATTTCGCCTGTTCTTAATCCAGTCTGTAATACAAACGCAAACTGATTGTAATTGCTGCTGTCTTTCGCCACTTCCAGAAATTTTTTCTGTTCATGCACTGTCAATGCCCTTATCTTCTTGGAATCTTTACCAATATTGTATTTAACTGCTTTTGTAACCGGATTTTTTGAGATCACATCATTCTCAACCGCATCCGCAAACATACAATACAAAGTAATCCTTGCCTGATATATTGTCGATGTCCTATATCTGGTTTTCATCTGATTTAGAACATTCTGGCAATGCATCGGTTTTACATCAGATAACATCATATTCCCTATGCAATCTTTGATATTGTGTTCAAACCTTTCCCTATAATTTCTTATCGTATTTGGTCTGATAGTATCGCCTTTTATATTATTAAGCCAATATTCAAACCAGGCTGTGACTGTCATATCACCACCAGCATTGATTTCACCATGTTCATCTTGAAACCTTGCATCAGCATACCAATTACGACATTCCTGCAACTTGGGAAAATATCTTTGAACAGACCTTCCTGTGCGCTTGCTAATAAATCTAGCTGTATACAGCCCGTCTTTTCGCTGACATATTCCTACGCCAAGCTCTCTTCCTCTTAAATCTTTGCCCGTAAAATCAACTCCTTCCAAAAGAAAAGAGCCTTGATACATTTTAATATATTATCATATCAAGGCTTAAAAGTCCATATTTTCAAATTTCAACAGATTTCGCTATGTATTGTTCAAACTCTTTTCTTTTAATAAGCTTCTTTCTCCCTATATACAATACAAACGAACAGTTTGGAGACTTTGCCATCTCATCTATTTTGTTAATTCCTATATTGCTATATGCAGCAGCTTCCTCTACCGTCAGATTCATCTTTTCCCATACGGGTACATCTAATTTTCCTTTTCCCATTCCATTCACCTCTCTTTCTTGTGCAATTCCACTGCCCTTCGATCAATTTCATCAATCAAATCCAAACACATCTTACGCGCAAATGGCTCGAAAAGTTTGTTGTGATCATACCGCTTTCGCAAGTTTCTGCAATCACTGATCAGACTTTTCCAAAACTTTTCTGCTTCTTTGCTTTCATTATCCTTTGCCGGCGGATTCCAGTATTTTTTCAAAATTTTCCACCAGGCTTGAAAAAATTCCAGTTCTTCCTTCATTGCCTGTCCTCCATTCTATGTAAACGGCGTCTCTTCACCCTCTGCCAAGTTGATAAATCCATCAAACTCCTGCTGTACCGGTTCAATCTTCCAGCCGACCTCATAATTGAAATCCCCCTTTGCTTTGTCAATGATCCGTCTGGATTTTTGGTTATACCACAGATCTATCCCATTCTTCTTAGTCAGATTTCCAAACCAACGATTTTTACTCAATGACAAATAATTATGATCCGGCGTTTCTTCGTCTCGTTTAAATGTCATGACAATATCTGCAGCATTCGTTATATCTGCGGATCCGCTGACCGCATCATTTTCATCTTTTGTGAAGCTATTCTTTCTGGGATGTGCCACCAATATCACAACAACATCTAACCGCTTTGCCAAACGACTCAGCTTTTTGACAAATTTACTCTGACAACGATATTCATCCGCAGCCATATCCACATCCAGAGCCGTCATAAGGTTATCCACAATGACCAGATCAATACCATACTGCATCACAGAATGTTCTATTGTCGTTACCAGATCCACAAGCTCATCATCTTCAACAGCATTATTGTCATATAAGTAAAATTTACCCCGGTACCAATTTTCAATTTGATCCTGATTGCTATTCGTGATAAAACGCTTTACAGAACCATCCGGTAGTGTATTTTCCACAATATTCTGCGGACCGGCAATTTGAAAATCAATCCAGCTTTTATACTGCCAATCCGGCAACTCCCCGGAATAGGCAAAAATACTCTTTCCCTGCTGCAATGCAGACACGCAAAACTCGTTTGCCACCGTGGATTTACCCTGACCTCGCTTTCCGGTCAATATGATCAACTGGCCTCCATAAAAATAACCGCCGAGAAATGTATCAAGTTGCCGAAAACCAGTTTTAAACTTAGGGATATCCTTCAGATCGCGCCGCTTCACATCCGCAAGCTCCACAACCTGTTTTACCGGCTGCTCAATGGCATTTTCAACAGCTTTCCTTACCGCCTCTTTCCCATGCTTTTGCAGAATCTCATTTGCATCTTTGCATTCCCTGTAAGCTTCCTTTTGAACATATAAGATTTTATTCGGGAATCGTTTTCGAATGTCTTCCAGCAATGTCATATGATCATGCTCATAATCTCCAAAAACTACAATCTCCTCAAATTCGCAAACCCAATTCCAGCAATAGGGAATCCAACGAAAGTTATTCATTCCGCCCGGTACGCTGACAGCGCAGTTGATCCCCGCCTCTGCCACTGAAAGACTGTCCATCTGTCCCTCGCAAATCACCAGTCGTTTACGATCTTTTCCACATTGTTTCATTCCAAACAGAATCGGCTTGCAGTCCTTTTCCATCCATTCCTTCGGCGAGCCCTGTTGCTTCCCGTCTTTGTCCGTATAAGTTTTTCCTTTAAAAAAGGTCGTATCTCGGTATTTGACATACTGCATTTTCCCATTTTCATCAAAAAACGGAAATACAAGAACATCATCCTTCTTTGCATGCACTGTGACCTCGTACTTTCGAGCTACAGCCTCCGAAATGCCCCTGCCCTTCAAATACTCGATTGCTTTCGGAAGTGGCTCTATGGGCTTGCTGGGCGTCTTTAAACGTCTATACTGTTTTCTCGGCTGATAATACTCATCAACCTCTATTCCCAATGAAAAATCAAAGTCCCTTGCCAGGGTAATCATATTTCCAGAGATACTGCAGCTTGATCTTAGACATTTAAATTGTCCGGTTCGCACATTGATGGAAAATGTTCCCTTGTCTTTCCCTCCGTTACCTCCCCGGCAATATGGACAATGCAAAAACTGCAACTCCTGCCCCCGCGGTTTTGCCTGTATATGTACATGATGTGCAAAAGAATACGCATCGTCTTCTTTAAACTCATATAACTTCCCCATCCGTTTCGTCCTCTCCATTCCACAGATCCATCGCCGGCTCCTCTACTGCTTCCGGTTGTTCTTCTGTCTTTTCTTTCTCTGGTTCAACCTCATAATCTGTGTAAATACTCTTTTTTAACCATGTGTCCGGACAGTTCAAATATCGCGGATCCTGATTTGATTTTTCTTTCGCATACGCTTTTACCGATGCAACAAGCATATCTTCAGAAATGCCCTGCAGGACCAGCATTGCATATTCCTGCTCTGCCATTGCCTTATGCTCTTTTCTCGGATATGCTTTCCAAAAATCTTCAAAACGCTTCGCCGTCGGAGGGTCATGCTGCATTGATACCGCAGTAATACTTTGACTTTGCGTCTGCTTACTGCCCTTTTCGTCCAAAACATAAACATTATCCAGTAATCGCAGTTTGCTCCATTCTGATTGGTACACTGTCGGTTTATACCGATCTTTTCGAATGCTATTACATATTTTCCAATGTGCCACAACCACCAGACCATTTGCCATCTGTAATAAATATCCTCGATCAAATAAAATCTGAAAATCTTCTTTTGAAGCTTCAACAACCTTCCGGATCCTGTTTGCATTATTCACAAAGCCATCATCATCCGCTTCCATACAAATGTGCAAATAAAGCCCCTGTGCGGATAACGGAAGTTCCAAGAACCGGTCACTTTCCACCAGTTCACGGGAAAACATTCTTTTTTCTGCCATGGCTATCCCTCACTTTCCTGCCGTAGCCATTCCAATGTGCATTGATAACAGTTTTTATTCATTTCTCCGTTGCATCCGCAACTCTTAGTAAATGCCACATCGTACTCTGCTGGACACATAATAAATATTGCTAAATCTTTGTCCGACATCTGTTTGATTCTTTCAGCATTAGTCATTCTTTCCACCTGCCTTTACTATCTTAATTGCTCTTCCTATGCCTTTATGAAAGTAATCATCATATTTAGAATCAAGACAAGGATCGACTTCTTCAACATATCTGTCAAAATCTGCGTATGCGAGTTCTTTTTCTTCTTCTAATTGCTCCACAACCTTGTCAACATCATAGGCTGTAGGTTGTTCTTCCACTGCTTCTATACATTGCTTTATCGCATTATATGTGTCTGCACTTTCTCCTCTGAATGGTGCTTCCTGCAATGCATAGTCATTTAAGTGTAATATCAACTTATCCGCATCAATCAATCTCATTCTTAACCCCCAATCTCTGCCCACACTTCGGGCAGTATCTATCTGTTATCTTCCCTTCATCGCATCCACTGTTTTCTTTTCCACAGGCAGGGCATATATATTCGTCAATATGTTTTTCCTGCACTTTTTGGGGAATCTGCTTTTTAAGTGCTTCAAACGCCATGCTGTATGCGATATCAATAGATGGAGTATTGTTTTTTTCCTGCTCACATTGTAACTTAGTTATCGCTCTGTTAGCTGCCATTTCTTTGTGTTCTGTCATGTCGTCACCTCCTCTTTTCTTGATAATTTTCCCGACTTTCCGCACCGTCCAAATTCTATAACCCATACCCACGGGTTTGCTGACCATCCGTATTTATCAGCATCTGGTTTCTTAATTGTAGAGTTCCACAGATTTTCAAACTGTCCCCTTGCGGTACATGGTCCTGTAAGCAATCCACTATTGCACCCTTCCGCTTGTGCTTGTGTTTCTGTAATCTCCTGTAACCGCTCCACTCTCACATCCGTTGCCTTCAGCCAGATTCTGGCAGCTTCTTTCGGCATATGGATGGACGGATGCCACTTGACATCGTCATAATTAAGCAATGATCGTTCTTCTCTGTTTGTCAGTTTGTCTGCAAGATAGAAATATTTCTCGCCATCGTAAGCACTGCACCACGTTTCCCGAACATACAGGATATCATCTGTGTGACATGGTGGATTCCATTGTTTTTCTAAATCATCTTTTGTAATATCATCCGGCAGTTTGTATTCTTCTCCCCATATTTCATGAGCTGATGGACTAGGATAACCCCATGTTCCACAACCACCGCCAGCAAATGTATAACACAAATTTGACTTAGGCTGCGGCTTTACAACTCGCCTTGTACAAGTCTTTCTCCCTTCCAACATGGCCCTCACCATTTCAGTGTTAAATAAAATTGGTTTTACACTCATTATCAATCACTCCTTTATATCAATGATTTCTTTGCACTCAACAACTTCAAAATCCCTATCCCAAGAAGAACATCCGCTTTCGGCTTGTTTCTTTGTCCTGTATGTTTTAATGGCAGTATTTTTTAATTCATCAATCTTAACAAAGTGAAACTCTCTTGATAATCCGCACCATATTTCAGTGCGATTTTTTCTCATAACAACATATCGTGTCCTTTCGATTTTCATTCAATCACTCTCCTTGTACGGTTCCGGCAATGGCCGCCATGCGATAATATTTACAATATCATCGTCATTTCCGAAGATCCATCTGCCTTTATAGTATTGAACAAAGCAGCATCTTTCTCTGAACTCGTCCCATCCGATTACGCTGTTTAGCGAATCTTCGGGCAGCCTTTCACTACATGGAATCCATCTGTTATTCTGCAAAGTATTTATGGTCTTTTCCTTTGATTGCTCCGGGATTGCACTGTGCTTCACCTCTGCAATGCACTCTTTTAATTCCTGATCAGTCATATCCTTTTCACCTCTATTTCTGTTTATGCAAATGCTAACTGTCCATTTTCTTCGGCTTCCACTCTATCTCTCGTAATATTGGGCATTCTCTTTGCTACACAAAATTCGGGCAGGTTTGAGCGTACCATTGCGGCCGGTAATGGTGGACAGACTGAATTACCACACCGACGCACCTGCTCACTCCGAGGATATGTATGTCCTTCGAAATCGTGATCGATAATATAATCATCAGGAAATCCCTGACAACCATACAATTCCCTTGGCTCCAGCATCCGAAGTCCAATATCAACAATCTGATAGTCCACGCCTTGTATTGTCACAAGCCCAAAGCGATCCCTTGAAGTTATTGTATCAAGCGGCTCTGTGACATCCTCAGCAGATCCATTCCCATAATATTTAATCAGGAATGCCCGAACCTCTCCAAAATGTCCATCTCCTGCAGTGATCGTTGGAAGCGGATCAGCAATGTCTCTTCCATCACAGTGGTTATTCATCTGTATCAGATTTGTCGTTACTACGCTGTTATGATCCCACGCCGTGACCGTTGGCAGCGGATTTTCAACACTGTCCCCGGCTCCTTTATATCCACCGTCATAATATTTATGCAGAAACGAAGTCACCAAACCATATCGATTTGATCCGTCTACCGTCATGATCGGATCCTCTATGGTCTGCCCTCTCACTTCCCCCTTTGCGGTTTCCGGATGATACTGAATAAGTGCCGGAGCGCACAAATAATGCTTACCACTTCCGACAATCGTTGGCAAGGGATTTTCAATACTGTGGATTCTTGGCTTTTGTCCTTTTCTTTCTCCATATCCAATAGGCACAATGAACGGCTCCGGATTATCTAGGACAAATTTTTTCAATCCCCTTGCAATCCGTTCCATCGTTTTTGGAGCTAAAGGTCGCACGGCGCGGATGCCATATTTTTCCTTGATCTCCTGTGATGTATCAAAAATAGACGGACACGGCCTGTTAAAATCAATCTGTGTATATGCCCCGACATATGGCTTTAACAAACCAGCTTTTACCTCTTCGCTATCTCTAGGTGCGTGCGTCGGCTCTGGCCACAAAATCGGATTTCCATCGCACCGGGCAATCATAAAAAATCGCTTGCGCATTGTTGGCGCACCATAGTCTGCTGCCACCAGCTCCCGAAATTGTACCTCATACCCCAGATCCTGAAGTTGCTGCACAAACTTTCCAAAGGTCTTCCCTTGCTTCGCTTTAATTGGATGATGGCCTCTGTTCAGCGGTCCCCACGTTTTAAATTCTTCAACATTCTCAAGCATAATGACCCTCGGCCGGACAAGCCCTGCCCATCTGCAGGCCACCCACGCAAGACCGCGTATGAATTTATCCTTTGGCTTCCCACCTTTTGCTTTCGAAAAGTGCTTACAATCAGGTGAGAACCAGGCAAGGCCTACCGGATGCCCTTTGCAAGCTTTCACCGGATCCACCTGCCATACGTCTTCACAATAATGCTTCGTATGAGGGTGATTCGCTTTATGCATCCGAATTGCTTCGGGATCGTGATTGATGGCAATATCAACGCTCTTCCCGGTTGCCAATTCGATTCCCGTGGAAGCACCGCCTCCGCCGGCAAAGTTGTCCACGATCAATTCTCCGTTTATCATCTCTTGCCCTCCATATAGTCAAACATACTGATCTGCTGTGCCATGAATCTTTGTTTAGCTTCTTTCTTTCGTTTTCTATATTCTTCTAAATTTCTATCTTCCATTGTTCGAAAGGAACCGATGCATCTTCACTCCGGCCAGAGTTCCGACTCCTTTCCGCTTTTATAAAATCAATCCTGTCTTTTCCCGTGTTTGTTCTACATACCACTCCGGTGTATATTTCCCCGGATCTAACTGCAGTTTTACATACTCATTCGTGCAATACTCCATGATCGTATCTAATCTGCCGGTATTCTTCATATTAGATGCCATACCATAGTCATCATTTAATACCGCCAGCATCAATGCAATAGATGATACATAAAGATCATCCCGCGTATTAAGATAGATCTGCTCCTCTATGCTTTTAGGTTTCTGCACAACATCCGAGTTGTTAATCTTTGCAATCAATTTATCTGCATAAGATTTTAAGACAAACTGCAGTCCCTCCTGATCAAATCGCGTCGCCTCCTTATTACATTTCTTCAAGAAAATCTCAATCCGTTTCTTGCGGAATCCATGCAGATCATATAAAAGATTAGCGATCACACAGAAAGCTATTATTCTACCATCAAGCTTTCCCTGTTCTGCTGCCCTTATTATTTCCGCATCTGGCGCTTTTCTTTTTCCCGCTTTCAATCGTTCTTTTCTCTCCCGGCGCACCGCCGCACGTCTGTCACTCATTTTCTCCTCCCATCAACAACATAACAGTTTCTCTACCCGTCTTTTCACTCTGGAAATATTCGACTGGGTAACTCCCATTATTTCTGCAATTTCCTGTTGTTTTAGACCTCTTTCGAAAAATTGCAACACCTTACTATCTGTTTTTCCTAACTGTTCTACAACTTCCAGATACATAATTCTGCTTAACGCTTCATTTTCCACAGATTCAAAAGACTTAAGTTGCTCAAGAAGAGTGATTTCTTCCCCATCTTCATTTTGGACAAGAGCCGGTGCATCATAACTGATCAAATATTCATTCATCCAACGCTTGGGCATCATTCTTGCCCTATGGTCCAATAGAATTTCGTTTCTGATGCATCTGCAGGCATAATTTGCGAAAGATCCGTTATCTGGTTGATAATTTATAGCCGCCTTGCAAAGTGCGATCGCGGCCAGATCATAATACTCTTCTACTGATTCATTCATTTTGTGGATCATAAAATAAATCAGGTTATGGTTATTTTCAACCAGCAACTTTTGCTCTTCTGTCATCATCACAACCACCCTCCAACAATTCAACCACCTTTGCACCTGCTTGGACCGGGTGACAAAAAAGGAAGCGTACTCCATATTCTTTCTCCATCGTAACCATCGCTTTTGCAAGCGTTTCACCTTTTGTTGGCGGTCGTTTAGGCAATGCTATGTGCTGCCATTTTCCAAGATTGTGCATATACCTGATTTTGTTATAACGATGCAGCCGTGGATTCTGCCACTGATATAAATCATCGATGGAGGTTACCCCATCCTCATTCTCCACAAGAATGTGCAGCTGTACTCCATTGTTCTGTGCCAAAATACATTCATCCCGAAAACGATCATGCGATTTTCCGCAGATATTATTTATGATCTCACCAATACTCTCTTTTGTGTCCACGCTGACATTATATGTACCAAGAAAATCCATCTTTTTCGGATGCATCCCACGCCGCCCTTTCCTTTCCAGTACATCCATTACCTTTTCATCTGCAATAATATAATCTCCCACCGGCAGCGGAGCCCGGATCACTTCAATTCCATTTTCATAAAACCATCTATTTTTAATGAGATGTTTTTCTTCCTTTTGTCCCATATCTTCCAATATGACCATTTCTGCTCCTTTCATCATATCGGAGCAGGCTTTTGCCTGCCCCTTCTTCTGCAAACAATCATATGCCTATGAAATAATCGTAAATCTCTCAACACCTTCAAGCTGTTCTTCAAGATACTCCTGAATAGATTCCATAGCATGTAACTTCCATGCTCCTCCGTCAGCCTCAAACAAAGCACACTGTACTCCCTCATATTTATCTTCTTTCATACGGAATACAAAATTACTTTCCGGCTGATCCACTTCGGTAAATGTGCGATACGGTTTCAAACTGACTGGACTCGGAACAACAGCATCTGCCTTTGACGCAACCCCTGTTCGTACTGTTGCTTTCTGTGATACACCGTCGTCTCCGTAATCTGCAATCGTTCCACTTTCTACCGTTCCGGCAAACTTCAACAGCAGCTCCCTATCTTTATTTGCAATAAATTTGGACTGCATGTTTATAATAAAGTTCTCATGATTGATAAAACTATTGAACGGAAATTTAGGAAGCTCTGCATTAACCGCTACCATGTATTCACGAAGTCTGTCCGAATCTAAGCCGGAATACAACTGCACCTGCGTCGGACTTACCACATGAATAATCATCTTTTCTTCCATTTCATCCGCTCCAGATTTGATATAATCCACAAGACTGCGCAGTGTAGTCATAGTGATACAATCAGCTTTGGGATTGTAAGCAATTCGTCTCAATATCTTGTCTGAATACACTTTGCCATCTATTTCCTCAATATGCGGTTCTGCCAACCCTACGGCATACTCTAATGCTTCTTTTTCCATCTTAATATCCTCCTTATGCCTGTTTTGCTGTTCTAAAATCTACGACACTGCTCTCTTTAATTTCTCCTGTTTCCGTGTCCACAATGTTCCCATTAACCTCTGTAGTGTTCTGAACCACATCGTCAAAAGACATCTGACCTTTAATTCCAGGACCATATTCCTATGCAAAGATTTCTCCTGTTGAAAGATCCTTTTGTGTACAAAATTTGGTGCTCACCGGCTTAACCGCTGCAAGTTTTGTATCCACCGAAATATCACATGCACAATCAGTACGATCTTCATTCTGTACAAATGTAATCCCAACAGTGATTTTTCTTTTGTTTTTCCACGGAGTATTAGGATCCTGCATATTCTGCATAACCTTTTCAAAAGCCTGATTTACTTTCTCCTGTAAAGCACCACCAGCTAATTCCTGTAAACTGATTTCCATATTTTTTCCTTTCTTTTGCTATATTGACAGTAACTATATTCAAAGCGCTTTGATTCATTATCTTAGTTTTCTGACATTCCGGTCGCCTGCTAATTAAACGGCAGCTCTTCCTCGATCGCATCCGGAATATTCATAAATCCATCATTATTGGAATTATTCGCTGCTCCAGACTGCGCCGGCGGAGCACTCTGTCCACCATTACCATTCTGTGCTGCAGCCGTTTTGCTCTCGGCAAACTCCTGCTCCTCTACCACAACATCTGTTGTATAGATACGCTGACCATCTTTATTTGTGTAACTCCCTGTCTGAATACGACCTGTGACAACAATTTTTATTCCCTGATGTAGGTACTTTTCTGCAAACTCTCCACCTCTGCCCATTGCAACACAATGAATAAAATCTGCGGTCTGCTCATCTCCCTGACGCTTAAACCTGCGATCAACTGCCAATGTGTAGTTAGCAATGCAGGTGTTATTCTCATTGTTGGCATATCTGATCTCAGGGTCTCTTGTCAGTCTGCCCATTAAAATTACTTTGTTCATATACTTTTTCCTTTCCTAAAACGGCTCCTTATTCAGTTCAATCTCCATTTCCTTATCAGCGACATAAACATCTGCCATTCCTACAACTTCCTTTGCTCTTGCAGCAAACATCCCTGCATCGGAATTGTTGTCACTCAAATGCAACAAGACTACATTCCGAAGATCTGGACCTTTGTTTACTTTTAGAAATTCCAATGTTGTCCCCAACTCCATATGTCCCCGACATACGTGTTCATAGTTCGGTTTTTCCTGTTGTATGATTTCTTTTGAGTAATTTGCTTCCACTAAAATCTGATTGACATTTTTGAATCGCCACTTGACCAGCTCTGTGTCTGTGATATACAACAGCCGTCCCATCTCCGGATGTGAAATCAAAAATCCATAGCATTGACACTCCGATCCATCTGCGTTCGTATGCATGAATTTCCCCGCCTTATCAGTTAATTCAAAACCTTGTATGGTCCAATCCGTACTTCCAATACTCATAGTTTTTGGCCCCTCATATGGCTTAAGTACTGAAATTCCCATTTGCTCAAGGTCCTTAACAGACTTCGCATGATCCGCATGATGATGAGTGCATACAGCACCCACCACACACGAAATATTCCAGTTCAAGGCTTTCTTAATTTCCTTGATCTGCAGCCCCGGATCTATGATCAACGTTTCTCCGTTGCCGGCAATAAGCAAATAACAGTTTCCACTGCTACCGCTGCCCAAACACTTCAATTTCATACAAATAGCCTAGCCTTTCATAAATTCCGGGACTTCTTCCTCCACAATATCAGTTGCAGAAGTCGCTTTTTCCTGTTCTGGTACTTCTTCCACGAAATCCTCTGTATTGGCATTTGCTTTGATTTCATCCTCCACGCTCTGCCGCATTTCTTCCATTGGATATTCCTTGAAATCTCCATCAATAACTTCTTCCTGCGTATAGAAGCCAAGCGTAAGTTCCGGGCAATTCATACGAGCGAAGAAAGAAGCTGCTCTGTATCGAAGCATAATCTGCGGCATTGTCTTCCATTTGCTCATGCTCTTTGTAGTCCATCCTTCTGCCTTTGCCATTTCCATATCAATTACGGGACCAGTTACTTTTCTTCCATCTTTCATTGTCCAGCACTGACAAGAATACGGCTTTCCGGCTTTATCATTCTTTTCGTCATACTGTAATTCCATGTCATACTTGCCGCTTCCATTCACTGATGCGATAAGGAACTGCGCTGACCAGCTCGGTCTGCCCTGAATCACATATAAATTCTGCATGACCATCAAGGGACTGGTCTGCAATCTATTGGCAATATCAATGGCAACAAGTGCGTTTGCTTCGTTTCCCTGATAGTCCTTGGGTACGATCGTACTGCAAGAAAGTGCTTTTGCCATCTGCCCAGCCATCAACCAGTTATCAGAACTGCCCCAAATTCCTTTACTGAGTTCTGTGTCATGCTTTACTGCTACCTTTGTTTCTTTCTTTTCCACAATCTCTGCCGCCATCACTCATCAATCCCCTCTCCTAAAATTTTATTCAGCAAATCATCAAGCTCCCGTTCTACAGATTTATCTCCGTCCCTCCTTTTCTCCGTGTTTTTCTCTCTGCAAGCAGCCTGTTCCATTTCTAATGCAAAACACATATTAAGTATAGACTGCCTGATTGAATTACCATGCGCAAACGCTTTAATTGCATTCTGCACCAAAAGCACCAGAGATTTAACAAATCTGCCAGTTGCAATTCCCTGCTCTGACGGATCACTTACCAGCGCAATTTTGCAGCCATTTTCATCCAAAACTACAGCATTAACCATGTCACCTGTAATGACCTGTTTCTCTTCTCCATTTACCTCAATTTTCACTTTAACCATCTTACATTTTCCTCTCTTTCTACTTTTAATTCCTTTTCATCCGTTACCTGCAACAATACAAGTTGTCCTTTCGTTGCCGGAAGGTTGTATTCATTCACAGCTTCTGCATTGTCAATAAAAACAGGTGCAGTCACATCATGCATAGCAGATAATGCGTTGATAATATCCAATCCGGCTACAATACGATGTCCGGTATTCAACGAAGAGTATGGAACCCCCTTTACCGTACACTCGCAACACTCTACCACGGCACCATTGACCTGCTTATCAAACAACTTCCAATTCACAATGCCAAATTTTTCGTTGACCATTTTTGAAAGGATCATCATTTTAGCTTTCATAAACTGTTCCAACAGATAGAGCGACTTCTCCTCATTCGCCACATCTTGAGCAATTTCGCGCATTTCTGCTTCCAGTTGTCCTATGCGTTCTTCTTTATCGCTATTGTCAGCTGCGATAATCTGTTTTTCCACAATGGCAAGCTCATCTTTCAATCCATTCTTTTTAATCTTCAGCTGCTGTCTCATTGCGGCACCACTATTCATCTGCTGCAATACTTTTTCTTTTTCCGCAATCTCTGAAACCAACTGCTGATATTCCTCATTATCAGAAAGATCCACATGATCCGGAAGTCGTGCAATGTCCTTTTGAACCTTTTCCAATTCTTCTTTTCTGCTCCGCAGATTCTTCTCCTCTTCCGAAATCTCCCATACATTGCTCTCCTGCTTTTCTTTCATGCTCGTAATCAGAGACTGATAATGCTTCCCCTCTTTCACAGTTTTCTCTAATCGGCAATCATGATCTTCCTGCCATTTATTCTTTCTTTCCGTCTTGGCAATCTCAAACATCTGATGCTTATTAGCAATCTGATCATCTGGCAATTTCTGATGGCACACCGGACAAAAATCATCATTTTCATCATATTCCAAATCATCTGCATAATTTTCAGCATTGATTTTCTTCCATTCATCCAATGTTTCCATTCTCTTTTTCTCATAAGCAGATATGGTCCCGGCAATTTCCTTCTTATTTCCATACAAAATTTTCAAATGAGCATTACTTTTTTCTATTTCGGATTCCAATTTCATCTGCAAGCCGTTGAGTCGATTCTTCTCTTTTACATTTTCCTCATTGGCATTTCGCTCAATATCTGTCATCTTAAATTTCAGATCCATAACATGGTCCGTCTGCTTCTGGAACACCTCGTACTGTTCTGCCATATCATCTTCTGCCTTTTCTGCAGCAATTATTTTTTCTCTAAGATCATTTTTCTGCAGTTCCAATTCGGCTATATCAATATCCGTCATTGACTTTCTAACCTCGTCAATTCTTGCCGGAATCTCCGTCTGCTTTTTCTTGTACTCAGATAACGCCTTTTTAACCTTAGCTTGCAGATCTTCCGGAGTATGTATGGATAAAGCCAGATTCAGCTCCGACAACACATCGAGGTTGGATGCGATCACTGTATCGTTATCTACACCCGGTATCATTTTCATCAGATCTTCACGCTGTTCTTTCCACTTCTTATTTACAAAAGCCTGTGGATTCGTCAGCAGTTGAAAAAGATCTTCATCAATGATCTCTGCCACAAATGCCTTATAGTCCTTTTCTTTCTTGGGTACACCATCAATCTCATAAAGGTTGTCATTCCCCTGCAGTGTTGCCTCCAAAGCTCCTCTCTTTTTCACCCAATTCTGTTTCTGCACCTTGGTTAATTCATACTCCCTGCCATCAACATCCAGTGTTGTGACAACTTTAATTTCTACATGATCAATAGGATTTCCGAAAGCATCCAAGGGGCGCATCTGGAACTTGGTATCACCTAAACTGTTTTTGTTAAACAGACACCACATAAATGCATCTTCCACTGTGGTTTTTCCAACCGCATTCTGCCCGCTGATCTTTGTTATATGACCAAACTCAATCGTCTGGTCCTTTACTTTCTTGAAGTTTTCCATGTGTAACTTCTTCAATGTTATTTTCACTTTGCAATCTCTCCTTTTCCGTGCTACAATGCACTTGTATGTGATGGACTTTTACGTCCTTTGTTTTTGGCTCATGGGTACTGCAATACCTATGGGCCTATTTTTTAGGCGGAAGCTGGATCTGCAGAATAGCCGCAATCTTTTCCACCTTGCCGTGCTCATTGTCTCCATCAGCCACAACCTTTGCGATTGCTTCAATCAGATACTCTTTACACAGCAAATGAGTATAATACTCTGCATCCACCTCCACTGTTGCCTGCTTTACTGCCGGTGCCTCTTTCTCTCCCTTACTAAATAACTTCATCACACATTGTCTCCTTTCTGCTCTGTAAGCCTCTTAAAAATTTGTTAATAAAATACTGCTGCCCCTTACCAGTCACCTTTGTAGTGCGGTTGATCCGGACAGATCCATCCGGGTTGTTGACGGTACTCTCCTTAATATCGAAAAGTCCCATTTCCATTGACTTCTGCGTCGGCATGTTCCAGTCAGAGCCTTTTCGCTTGATCAGATAACCGTTTTCACGAAGCCACTCGAATAATCGCTTCTGACCAATATCAACGCCATTCTGTTTCAACAACTTTGCCATGTCTCCGACAAGAATAGATGTGTGACTGGCTGATACCGCATCAGCAAAAATTTCTTTTGGCTTCATGCGTTCAATCTGCTTATTCTTTTCAGCAATTTTGTTCTGTGCCACCATAAGAGCCTTCGCCATCAGTTCATCGTCTGACATACTCTCCTGTCCCGCTATGTAACCACCGTTCTTGCGGATTGATGGAAGAACTTCTGCTGTCACCCAACGCTTAAATTTCTTTGCTGTCGGAAGCTTACTCGACAAGACCAGAGAGTACAAACCAGATTCATTGATAAATGCGGTATTTTGCATTCTACCGATGGAATCCCGAATTGGGACATCATGTTTATCTTCTGAATCTATATGATCCGCTACAGCCTTTGCACCTCTTTCGTAGCCAAGAGCTTTGGCAATATCGCTTCCGCAGAACCAAACACTATTTACTCGATCTGTTACCGTTCGGATTGCTCCAAACTCAGAATTTTCAAAAATCTTTACTTCATTCACTGAATCAAATCACTTCTTTCTGTGTTATAATTTCCATATCAAAAATGATAGGGGGTGCTATTGTGGGATTAATGCCAAAACTAGAAGGATATTTTGGTACATATGACAAAGTAAAGAAAGGTACATATATGTGCACAATGTGTAACTCTACAAAACCACACATTGAGATTATTGAATCTGATAATCAAACTTTGCCAAAATGTCCTAATTGTGGCGAATCTTATTGGTCGCTTATTAACGAACAATAGGTTTCTGAAAAATTTGTTTTTCCATTTCGAGCGTCTGTTTCGTAACCTGCAAGTTATCATCCAACAGATGCTCGATTTGGTATTTCTTTTCGCAACGAATTCCATCTTTTCCAAATTGTAAAATATGCAAAATTTTCTCTCCCTTGAATTCATATGTCACCAATAGTGATGTATTTAATGAGAAAATTCGCTTCGATAATTTAAATCGTATTTTACGAAACAAATCAAGCATGTCCATATCCTTTCATTACTGTTCTGTCTTTGTAGGTTCACCAAATAACATTTTCTCCATCTCAAGCGTTTCTGCCGTTATTTGCAGTCCTTCATCTAACAAACATTTTATTTGATAATTTCTCTGAACTACTTCTCCATCTGCAAATGTCTTTGTTATCTGCAATATCTTTCTCCCGTCTGAATTCAAGCATATAATCGTGGTGCTTGGAACCCAATGGACTTCATGTTTCACAAAGTGTTTATGAAAAAAGTTTTTTACTCTATTTGCTAATTTGATCATTTGTCACCTGCTTTCTCATATACCGGAATCATGCGAACCCTATAACCCGTTATCGCATTCCTTGCATTTGGCGTAATGGTCGCAATCGTTGTTGGATTTTATTTGTTTTTAACTTCCTCTTTTATTTCAATAATCTCTTTAAAGCATATATCAGGATTTTCAGATAAAAATAGTCCGATTGCATCATATTTCCAAGATGCAAATCCAGATGCTACAACTTCTTTTCCGTCATGTATTGCCTTAACCGTGAATTGTTTCCATGTATCAGAAACCCTACTGTTTGATCTTTTCAATCAATTTCACCTCTCAAAGTAATCCAATACCTGATCCGCGATATCCTGCAATTCCTTGTACTCTTCAACAAGATCCATAGGATATACCATCGTTCTTCCGTTTTCTCTGCGATATTCGTCTACTGCACCATCCACATTGTAATATCTACCGCATTCCTCCAGAATGATATGATACAGTTCTTTCAGCTCCATATCCCTGCTGCGTGTGATGCACCATATTCTTGATTTGTTGCGATCGTACCAGGTTTTCTTTTTGGGAACTAAGCGTTGTAAGCGTCCAATCTTTGGCTTTTCCTCTTCCTGCCTTTCAATTTTCTGCAATCTTTTATGCAGATCATTCAGCTTCCAATCAACAATTTCTTCCGGCGTCCACTGTGGCAGTTCTCTTTTCTCCTGCTTCTGCTCTACCACTTTCTGCCGGCTGATTGCCTGCTCCATTTCGTGGAAACGCTCAATATACTTTACGGTAAATTCCGTCCCCTTAATTCCTGTCATTTTATGGGCAATGAACTCGCAACCTTTCTTGGTAATGTTGTAACTTTTGTTCTCCTTACCACTTGCATCTACATATGTCGAGGGTTGAAAATATGAACTCAACTCAAAATTGAGTTCAGTAAAATGCTTTTCGTAAGATGCGATACTTCTCAGCAAGTTATAGTGAGTTTTTCCAGTCATTTCCGCAACTTCCAAAGACGTTATAGTCGCAGTTTCTAAATCATTCATTAGTGCTCTCCTTTCTTTTTAATTTTCAAAAGAAAACTATTGACCTTTAATACTTTTCTTTCTATGATTGTTATGTAACTTTTAATTTCTTTTACGAAGGGAGTTTTATCATGAGAGTATCTGGATATTGCCCTACACAGGGGAAAAATTATTCCATTGATGTATCTTACATAGATGCATCAACATTTGATGGGAAACAATTTATCAAAGGACAAGCCTATTGCAATTACACAGCACAATGTAACCCTTGCAATAGAAGTAATGATTGTCCAATTTATAAAAATGCCCCAGAAACTCACGAATAACTCAACTCAAAAAGTTACATCAGTAACTGCCCTGCCTATTTGGTGGGGCTTTCTGCTTTTTCAAACAGATCGTTAGGTTCAATTCCAAGGGCATTAGCAATTCTCGGAATATGCTCTATACGGAGCAATTTTCTTCCGTTCAGCATATTGCTAAACTCTGCTTCGCTAAATCCCGCTCTTTCAGCAACAACGCACTGCTTCATACCTTTGTCATGGATAACTTGCTTAACAGCAGATACCACATCTTCATATCTCATTACATTCTCCATTTCTCTGGCTTATTCCATCAAACAAACTTGTCTGCTTATACTCTGGCACTTTCACAAAATCATCTGGAAGCCTGATGCCAAACTGTTCTGACACCATTTTGAATGCTTCGCACACTTTATATGGCTCTGAACCCTGCTTATCCATTCTCTTGTCCATTTCCTTTGTATAAGATGCAACCTCACCAAGTGATGTAGATTTTGTGTCATAATTCTTTTCCGGATTCTTATACTTTGGAAGAAAGGCTTCTGCGAGAACATCTTTTGCCTTCAGCTGATACTTTATTAGTTTCTCTGCTAATTCTGGTGTATTTTCTCTCATTGATGGAGTAATAGAAATCTTAGCCAACCACATTGGAATAAAATCCATTTTCAATGCAACAGTTTCATTATTTCCATCAAATACCCCTGCTGGGAATTTCCTGCACCCCCTCTTTAACAACATATCTTTCTGCACTTTATCAACTTGTGTATCTTTTTGAGTTTTTGACAATCCAATACCATTGCATATGTAACTTACTCCAGCCCATATCACACCATTCTTATCTTTTGCTGCTACAAGCGTATCACCCATAAAATCAATTTCTTTTACTACTAACTCATCTCTATTACTCATTTGCTATCACGCTCCTTTCTTGTAGAATTTTATTCTACTTTTTCTGCAAAAAAAATTTCGTTTATGGATTTGATATGTAGCATTTTTTGCAAAGCTGCTATTTCACTTGCCTTGAACTCTGTCTGATTATTGAGTTTTTTATAAAATCCCATGTCAGACAACCCCAATTTCTTCGCTACTTCATGCTTAGTTAGTCCTGCTCGTAGAATAGCAATTTCTAATTCTTCTTTATTGGTCATCTTTATCCTCCTTTCTTGTTGTAGAATTTCTTTCTACAAGCACTATTATACACATTGTAGAATTTCTGTCAACACTTTTATTTATTTTTTTACATTTTTGTTGATTTCTTTTCTACAATATGTTATATTAACATCATAAATAAAAGTTTATGTGAGGTGGTTATATGGAGCTATATAAAAGAATAAGACAGCGAAGAGAAGAACTTGGAATGACTCAAGATGAACTAGCTGATTTGATGAAATATAAGTCTCGTTCTTCTATAAACAAAATCGAACTCGGCAAAAGTGATATTCCCCAGTCAAAAATTAAAGCATTTGCAACTGCATTAAAAACAACACCAGAATTTTTGATGGGACTAAACACTGAAGAAACATTACAACTTAACAATTATTCTTCCATGAGAGATGGAGCAATATGGGAAGTGTATTCTTCGCTTGGCTACAATTCTTACAAATTATTATCAATATACGAACAACTTCCAAAAGAACAACAATTTTCACTAATTGATAACGCAGAATTTTTAGCTAAACGCTATCTTGGAGATAGCTTTTATATTAAATCGGAAGAAGAAACCGAGAAAGATTTTTACAATAGCATGTATAATTCCCCTTCTATTGAAGAAATTGAACAAACGGAAGAATATAAAGAGTATTTGAATTACGAATCAGAACTAGATGCCGCCCATCAAAAAAATAATGTTTCCGAAGAAGCAAAGCAAAACGAAGAACCTAAAATACAAGAAAAAATGCAAGAGGAAATTGCGAAGCGTAAAGCTATGATGTCTGATACAGAATCTTAGCTTGCAATAGGAGTGATTGATTGAATTACGATGAATTAATATTAGAATGTGAAAAGGAAAACATATTGGTAGCTGAAATGCCGATGGAATGTTATGACGGCAGAATCATCGGAAATTTTGTACTTATAAACACAAATATGAACCAAACTCAAAAAGCCTGTGTCCTTGCTGAAGAACTGGGACATTACCATACCACTGTCGGAGATATTCTTGACCAAACAGATGTTTCCAACCGAAAGCAGGAGCGAACCGCAAGACTTTGGGCATATAACAAGCAGATTGGTCTCTCCGGCTTAGTTCACTGTTTTGAAGCACGATGTCAAAACATCCACGAAATGGCAGACCACCTCGATGTTACCGAAGCATTTTTACAAGATGCCTTGGAATGTTACCGCCAAAAATATGGAATCTGCACATCTTACCAGCAATACACCATATATTTTGAGCCAAAGCTGGCAATATGCAAGAAACTCTAATCTGGCATAATTGACAGTATTGGTTACCAACTGGTTACCGCATGGTTGCATAAGTAGATTAGGTTAGTATAGTAGAGGATATAGATTAGTATAGTATAAAATAATTAGAATAGTTTAGGAAAATCGAGATCAAACCAATATTCAAATTTTATTATTTGCATATTGCATCTGATTTTGGCATATGCTATAATGCCATTAGGCAAAAGAAATGATGTTTCTATCACGGAAGCACCAACGAAAGCCCCGCAGATGGCAGTCTGCGGGGCTTTCTTGTTTCATTACGGCGAAACCACACCGAGGCTAGTTGTCATTATTTATCGCTATCTAACCATTTGATGATGTAGTGGCAAACTACACCAGCCATAACAGCAATAAAAAAAGAAATGATGCTTTCTAACACTTTCACACCCCCTTTCCGTTGCCGGATTGGGAATGACAACAAGGCTATTCTATCACATTCGCTGTGGTTATGCCACAAACTTCTTATTCACATATCCCACTTTATTTTTGTATCTCACTTTCGTGTACCAGTCTTTCGAGTACAGGACTTCAACGACAGCTCCCTTGGGGATCCTGCAGTGCGATCCGGCCTTTTTCGAAGAGGCTTTCCATAAAAGAGCTCCTTTCTCACGTTTCACCGTCTTTTTCCATGTTCTCTCGAACTTATCCGGAGTACCGTAAAAAGCTTTCAGCTGCGATGTAGTGCTTCCCCACTTTGGCAAATAGAAATGTGGTGTGTCGACAATGGATTTCCAATCACCACCCCAGCCAAGACCGATGCCCTTGGCAATCACTGCCACCTTGCGGATCGTGGCTGCATCATACAGGAGCTTGCTGTCATTGATTGCAATATCAAATGCAACGCCCCACATGTGCTGACTGGAATACGTGCTGCCCTTAGCGTTGGTGACGATCTTACCGGGAGCAGTTCTTCCCTTGGCATATAATGCGTCCTGATATTCCTTACTGCGGAACCCCTCTGTAATGATCAGATAGATTCCTTTCTTTGCGCACTTTCTCAGTAACACAGTCAGCTTCTGATCAAGCCACGGGTGCAGCTTGGATCTGTCAATTCTAATGTCATGTTCTTTCTTCATAGTCTGTTTCCTCCATTTCTGTATCTTCCTTCAATATATTCCCTTCGTGTTCCACTGTGCCCTTCAGCACGGCAATGACCTTCGTCAAAAATGCCGGCACCTTCACTCCCATCCGACCGGCATTCTCCGTGATCGATAAGCATTCATTCAGGATAAACCACGCCGTCACAAGCGTGGAGAAGAACATCGTCATCGGCAACGTAACCGATAAGACCCCTGATAACTTATAGATCAGGAAGTCCACGATCATCGATGCTACGATTACAAGAATGTAACCAAACTTCTTGAAAATGCCGATCATTCCCTTCCTGCTGCTCCAGCCGTACTTGTCATCATCCGGATGTTCCACCGCCTCCTTGGCGCTGGCAGCCATACCGGCGAGAAAATCAATGACCATTGCTGCCGCTACCGCGACCAGCATCCAGCCGAGCAGTCCGGATTTCGATGCAATTGCCGCCGTAATTGTTGACAGCCCAAGTTGAGCTGCGTAGATTTGTAATTTGTCCATAATGTACCTTCCTTTCCGCCTTTTTAGGCATTAAAATAAGGAGCTGACGCTCCTTGGGTTATCAATTTATTCTTATTTTAGTATCAAAGATCCCAACGATTTTGCAGGAATAACCAAAGGTGTATCCAGCACTGTTCTATCTATCATGATAAGCGGAGCGGCGGCTTCTGTCATTCCTGTGCTAGTGTTGGCTGTAGTCGGTCCTTCGTTGGCATTAGTGATCCAGAGATATTTAACACAAGCGCACATTTCTTTTATCGTTACTTCATTTTCTGTCGAATTGTAAATCGCTAATTTTTCAACGGTAACATTATCTTTTTTAACTTCATTTCGAGAATACGTATAGCAATATACTCCCTGCAACCAATCCTGTAGCCAGTAATGATCTTCGTTTTCCGGCGCATCAGACGCTCCAAAAAACACTGATCTTGTATAACCGTCTGAATCTTTTCCATAGATAAACGGATTACACGCAAAATTTTTAGCATCGTAATTCTGATTGTTTCTCACCAGCATGCTTATTCGATAAGGGAATAGCTGGTCGTATAGTGCCGCATCGCTAATGCTGGTATACATCGGAGATAAAAAAGCCTGTCTTTCAAGAATCTTAAAACGATTTTCATACTGCCACTCCTGTTTATAATAGGTACTGCTTCCATAGTTTTCACGATTTACGATAACGCCATTTACAGTCACGGTATCTGTATCGAACCATTCATCAGTTATCTTTCCCTGCGTGATAAAATCCCACGCTTTTTTACCCATTTTAGTTATCATTGTATATTGCCTCCTTAATCTGTTAAATATAGTTCTGTTTCATAACCTGGATATGTTCTTGCTGGTCTTGGTGCTTCAAATGCAATCACCGGATACACATAGATAGATAAAGGTGGATGTGGATAGCTGTCCCCACCACTTCCAGAAATATTTTCAATCTCACCCGGCATTTCCGTCAACATCATTTTGTCTGTTTTTCCGGTTTTACTACGAATCGCATCCGCAACAGATCGCAGATCATCCAATATGCTCACTCAAATTCCTCCTTTCTAAAACTGTGTTGTCGTAATTGCTCCTATCGTTTCTGCCAATTCCTGAATATCTGCTTCAAGCTCCTCATGTGCAACATTCAAATTGGTACACAGTTTTCCGATTGTCTCGTCCATCTTACCCAGATTTTCCGCCGATATGTCCGGTTGTCCATCATTCTTCCAGCCAATCGTTTCATACTCCATCGGCTCAAATGCTGACTTTTTACCGGGCAATGTCCCGCCCTCCGCAAGATGCAGCCCGATCAGGATCTTTGCCATTTCCTCAATGTTGGTGGATTTTGTCGCCGTGTAGACCGGTATCTTTGCACTGGTCGTTACACTGCTACTGCCAGTCGACCCGAAGGCTCCGAAACTTGCATGGTAAATTTTCCCCTCATACTCAAATGATGCTGTATTATTTGAAAGAGGGTCATTATTCGGATAATACTTTGTCGAAAAGGAATACGAATATTCTTTTGTGTTTGATACGATCAAGGGATGCCAATAGTTTCCATCGTGCGCGATCATTCCAATCGCCCACCACTCTTCTGTGCTCCCGTCCGGCTTAAAAGAATACTGCTCTGCATTCTGCGAAATCAAAAGATTTCCCAACCCCGTCCTTGTGCCGAGTGCGAGAACCTTTGATGTTTCTGCCGTCGGTTCCGGTATTAAATAACTCGCCATTTTCTACCTCCTATAATTTCTGCCAGTATGAATAGTTGATTCGCGCCATTCCTGACGGCGTGCTTGTAACCTGCGCTTCGATACATGCCGCTGCCGGGCAAATACGTGTACTTCCGAATGCCAAGCCCGGATTGGCGTCTGCATCTCCATTACAGATTGTCGCCGGCATGGTTGTATCAATGTCCGGTGTCGCTATCGTGATAATCCCTGTGCTCGGCAGTGGAATTGCCGTAAAATCACGGACAAAGCTTCCGCAGAGCAGGCGCGATCCGTTGATCACTAATGCATTGCCCGAAAGTGTTCCGCTCGATGCGACATCGCCAAGCACCGCAAAATCTCCGCGGTATGCATAATCCCCCTGCACTTTTACAGGAGCATCCATCTTCACAACCGGAACCGGCTGAAGCTGTTCATCGTATTCATCTGCAGTCAGTTCAATATGTGTGGACATGTCCTGCTGCTGTGCCGTTCCGTTTCTTGTCGTGTATGTGTTTTTCGCAAAGTTTACACCGCCCTGAGTAACCTCAACACTGTTTCCTTCCCGGAATGCCTGTCTGGTCGTTCCGCCCTTTCCATCCTCCACATCCAGATACACGATCTTATACTCCGTCGTAGAAAATCCTCCGCCGGTGCTCATTTCAGAGATGGTCCACGTCACTTCTGCCGGATTGTCAAGATCTTCCGTCACCTTAACCCAATGCGCTCCGTTTCCGTACTTGAATTGATACACCTCGGCTGTAGACAGGTCAAAATAACACTCTCCGATCTGCGGTGGTGCAACCTCGACTGTTCCATTCGGTATACTTGAATCCTTCGGTGCCCCTTCTCCTGCATACCTAAACTTCAGTGCCGCCCCATTGATTTCCGCTGTAATATCATAATTAGCAAGACGAACAAGACTTTCCGGGCTCTTCTGTGTTTCAAGATGTATACTGCCTCCGGAAATATCGATTGACTCTGCTTTCACTGTGCCGTCCTCATCGACGTTGAATTTGTCACTTGCGATCGTGATCTTTTTTCCGGAAAGATTCAGCGCATTGCCGGAAATGATATTGAATACATCCTCCGCTTCAAGATCAATGTTGTCCGCCCCTGCTTTAAAGTAAGTCTTTGCCGTATCCGGATCAACCCCCAGTGCAACCTCTACCAGCCTGCCGGCAGAGTCCACTTTCAGGACAACTCTGTCTGCCTGCAGCTCGATAGAGGACTGCAGCTCTTTCTCCGCATCTGTGGCACGTTTTGCTTCCAGACGGATTGCTTCGTCCGTCTGCTCATATCTGGTAGATGTCTGCTTTTCTACATTTGCCATTTCAATGTAAACGCTGTCGATGTTTTTCTGGATCTTGAGCGTCCTGCCCTTGAGCTGCATCAGTTCACTCTCTTGCGTAACCTCGTTCTGTCGTTTCTGGTTACCCTTCGCTTCGTATGTATCGATCTGGGCTTGTATGCCGGAAAGCGTCCGGGAGAATATATACGAATAAACCTTTTCCGCTTCTTTCTCCGCCACGATCATGTCGCCGGTCTCCAGATATGGCAGAGCATTCAGCTTCAGCTCGGATACCGGGCGGTAATAGATGCCTTTCAGCTTGGAGAGGATATTACCACCGATCACCTTAAGTTCGTCCACAGATTTCCCGTACAGCAGGAAATTTCCGGTGATAAGATATGGATTGCTCAGATCCGTCCCGACCGTCACGCCAACGTCCTCCTCATCCGTCTGGATATTAAGACAGGTGATCTTGTCCGTGGTGTATTCCTCGCATCGGATACTCCTGTATTCTGCTTCGGTATCGGATGCGCCGGACAACTTTGTCATATCCTGTGCGCCGCCGGAACTTGTCGGATATAGACCCACATGCGGATATAAGCCAATGTGTGGATACAAACCAATAGAATGCATATCCGGCAGATATATCACCTCGAAACTTCCACTCCGATCCATTCGTCCAAAGCCGGCATTCACCGTGCAGATTGCCTTGAGTGCCGTGGTTCCTGTCAGACTTCCCGCCGTCGGAGCAATAGTTTTCTCCACGTCCATGTCATCATTGATCAGACTCTGCGGTCGAAAAGGGATCCCTAAATGCTGCAACAGCGATTCTCTCATCGCCTTAAGCTTCACCGTCCCGTATTCCACAACCTTCACGGTGACTTCTTTGCCGTCCTGCAGCTTTGTGACACTCTTCTCCTCTGCCGGAAAAAGAGCGTTATACCACTCAGAGACATCCACGGATGCTCCATATAAAGCGTCATACGCCACGACCTTCTTGTAATCCTTGTCATCCACCAGTTCCGCAGAATCAACCTGATAATATCCCATCGGCAGCTGTATCGCTGTATCGCCATCTTCATCCACTGTCTCCTGAATGGCGATAAATCCCTGCCCGTTCAGCTCGTTCTGCAAGATCTCCGACACCTCAAACTCGCATGAGGATGCTATGCAGCCTCCAAGTACAAGCTCCTCTTCATCGCAGATGCTTTCCTTGATCGTAACCGCTTCAGAATGAATTGTATCGTTGCCGATCGTCAGACCCAGATCTGGGAAGTGCATTTGATAGCCATGAAAATATGTACCGCTGCAAAAGATTTTCTTTTGCGCTTCTGTTAGATCTAACATATGCAGCCTCCTTCCCTAATACTCGATCAACGCCAAACGGATCGGCAAATACATCGGGGCTCCATGATATAAGCCACCATATTGGAACTGTACATCGGGCATATAAAATTTTCCTGTTGAGTAATCATCCTCCCAATCATTGTAGTACCTCGCATGAATGGTTCGGGATTCATATGATCCCTCTCCCTGTTTATAACCGGTTCGTATTGCTTTTATCAGCTTGCATTTATCTTCATATGTCAAATACGGTGTGTTCCATTCCATCTTTGTTCGATGGTGTTTGAGTACCTTACGTTTCAGATAACCATTACCATTCACATAAGAGTCTATATCCTGCATCTGGCTCGGTGTCATTGTCAGATTACCGTTTGGCTGTATATACTTATAGGACAGCTTCTGATAGGTATATTCACTATTTGCAGCATTGTAATCTATTGGCAAAGCGATCAGCCCTTTCGCATGCGAATATGCCATAAATCATCACCGTCCTTTCAAAATGTCCATAGAAAAAGACACCCGCCTTACGGCGAGTGCCTTAATTTCTCTGATAACAATATAACATGTTAAAAATGTGATATGTGTGAATTATTTATCTTTTTTTATAACCAAATCCATTATAATAGCAGTCCCTTTATAACCAATACATTCTTCTGGAAAGAAAACAAAACAAATTTCATCTATTGATTCCCAGTCATCAATACGATTTTTGTATTCTCCAAGATTCAAACAAAATTTCTTTTCATCAGTAGATAAATTCAAACATTTTTTATATACTTTTTTATTTAACTGTTTGTTAGTTAACTCAATCCACATACTACCCACATTATCTGTACCTATGTAGCTAAATTCTAAACAATAATCATCTTTTACAAAACTTCGCCAATCATACATTGGTAAAGATTTTATTGCAAAGCCTATCCATCTATTAATCTCCGGATGTGATTCGATATCAGAAAAATCTGATATAAATCGAAAATTATTCGACTCTCCAATCAATAGTAGATTACATGTCTTTCCATCGACTCCTTCTTTATATTTATCATATTCCTGTGGAATAATATTGTACGTTGACTTTTCCAATATAGGAGGTTCCTTTTCTACTTGTTCCGTGAAATGATAGGTAGTAATTGTTGACTGATCTCCTGCGCTATAAGAAGTTCCTCCGCCATCAACATAGATGTTCTTTTCACCATTTTGAATAGTTGAATTATCCCCTGTCTCCACATTTGACATTTTATATACTTTTGATGCGGTAAAACATGACACAAATAATCCCACTATAGAACATATCCCTGCTAATAAATTAAATACGTCCATTTTTCATCCCTCATTTCATCAAATATCCTCTAACCTTAAATTTTATACATTTTTTTCTTCACTCTATAGGTATAATTTTCCTTAGAACTACATATATTCCTTTTCCATAATTTCATTCTTGATATTTAAAATATATATTTGAATTTGTTGTATAACAACAAAGGGGCTTTCGCCCCTTTACTTCATTGACAATTATTTAGCATTGCAGCAGCGTGAATTGTATCAAAGAATCTATGCTTTCTTCTTAGTCTTCACAGCACATACCAAATGGAATATAGCCAAAATCACGCACAATCCTCCCCAAACACTTAAATCACCATATGTGTCTGCACCTGGCATAGCTACAAAAAAACCAAAAAGATATAATATCACGCAAGCAACTGATCCCCCAATCCCCTTTGCATTTCGACTGGCAATACTAACAATTCCTCCAACCAAATACATAATTGCACATACCAATCCTGACGATCCACTTGTCGCACCATTTTCCTGAAGAGCATTACTCACTCCGGCTGCGCACGACTGCAATGCAATCAGCAGAAATAATACTATGGATATAATTCCCAGTGTCAATCTGCCGGTAGACCATACCCCCTTTGGTTTCTCAACAACAACTGTTACATTCTTTTGATTCGGGTTCGGATTTCCACAGTTTGGACATTTATCCGCATTCTCTGAAAATTCTTTTCCACATTCATTACAAGTTATAAGTGCCATAATACTTTCCTCCCATAAATTAAATTTGCCATATTATACCATATTTCGACAATGACTTACAATATAATTTTATAAAAATATCATATATTCCATATATCATTAGATATAATATGGCAAATCAATCACACATATAATGAGGTTCCAAAGCGTTTCTTATGATCACTATTTGCCTTTGTAGTTACACGAACGATATCTCCCTCTGAAACACCTTCCACATACAACGGCTGTCCGTTTGGCTGTCCTTCTCCCATCGCAATAATTGCATTGCATAAATATGTGAGAACCGGATTCAATGCATTATATACACCATCAGAAACCGACTGCACAATCTGTGTATTATTGGCAACTGCGGATTTTCTGCCAATCGTTCCAACCAGCTCAGGACCTTTCTCCCGTGCCAGAAAATACTGACCCTGCTGTGGAAAACCACCTTCTGCAAAATGCGGTGTTGGAATTTCTTTGATATTAATTCCTATAGGTTTGCCTGCCACCTTAAATTGCAATTTATTTAAGCTGCCAATAATATATGTGTTGATCCATTCCACAACCTTCTTAATGGCTCCCTTTACTAGATCTGTTACCACATCCAATTTGATTGTTTTGGAGGTAAAACTATCCCAAGTATTCTTTATACGATTCAGCACATTTTCTCCATTTTGCTTTAAAGTTTTAATTGCGGTTCCATCTTTAATCGAGCTCCATGTTTTCTTAATAGTTTCAATCGCACTTTTACCAGTTTGCTTCAATGTTTTAACGGCCGTGCTGTTCTTGATAGAATTCCAGCTTTGCTTAATTTTGCTGATTGCCTCTGCTCCCCCTTCTTTTGCTTTGGCGATCAATGTAGCGGTCTTATCCTGTATACTGTTCCATTTTTCTTTTAAACTGGCAATTGCCCCATCTTTCGCTTCCTTTACCTCTGTCTTAATAGTCAATTTCTTATCTGCAGCCCAAGCTTCAACATCTACCCACCAGTCAGCAAACGCCTGCCAGAAATCAGACCAATCGTCATCAGTAAAATGAATAAAATCAGAATACTTCCAATCAACCTGATACTGTTTCATATCTTCAGATACCAGAGCATCACCGATTGCTTTTCCAACCTGAGCACCGATTCCAACGGCTGCCACTGCTGCTATAAGCGTTGTTGCTATCGTAGCCGCTGTTGCCGCAGCTCCTGCAGATGCCAGTCCGGACAAACTGCCTGTCATAAGTCCCGGCACCTGTGAAAATGCTGTTGTAATGCCAGTTCCAATCGCATTAGCAATTCCACCCACAGTAGCTGTTTCCGCTCCAACGGCTGTTGCTATCTTAGTCATGATCTTTCCAGCCAAAGGATTCACATAGTTCATACCAAAATCTTTAATCGTCCCTATACCAAGCTCAATAGCACCTTTAATTTTTCCACCAAGGTCTACAATCGCTTCTCCTGCAGATGTCATTCCGGATCCTATCTTGCTAAGGATATTCTTTGCGATTGGTATAAATTTTTCCGTGGTAAATTCGCCAATTTTCTCAACCGCTGTTCCGATTGCTCCTTTGATTTTTCCACCAAGGACTGTAAGTGCTGTTTCATCTTTTTCCAAAGATGTCCCCATTACTTCAAGGATTTTGGTTGCCGCATTTTCAAATGTCTTTGTGGTAAGCGTAGACAATTTGATGAATCCTAATGCCGTAATGATCGCAGTTTCAACCGGCGACTGTGCAAATGCACCTTGAATTGCTTCTGCGATCGCTCCCAATATTTTTAATGCCAAATCTCCAAAATCCCAAGCGATCCCGGCAAAGTCAATAGATCCAATAGCAGTTGCCATTGCCTGTCCAACCTGATCCCATTTAACAGTGATCAAAGCTGTACTAACCGATGTTACAATACCTTTGATCCCTTCGGATATTGTTTTCCCCAGCTCCTGCCAGCCGTTCAACCCCGTTTTCTCATTGACCTGTCCCATCTTATCAAAGAAATCATTGATTCCCTGTCCGACTGCCTCACCAAGCCCCTGAAAATCAAAAGTCGTCACAAAGCCAAAAGCCGTTTCAATGCCTGCCTTGATTTCTGACGCCATTGTCTTAAAATACTGCTGGATCACACCGGTTTTAATGGCATTGTTCAAAGAAGTGGCAAGCCCTTTTCCAAGGTTCACCCAGTTGACCGTGTCAAAGAAATGCTCCTCTGCTTCCAAGCAGGCCTTAATGGAATTACCAACAGCCTGTCCTAATCCAGCCCAATTATATTCACCGATAAATCCATTTAATGCAGTCCCTAACATTCCGGCAATTTTGTTTAAACCATCAGAGAATTTCCCTACGTTTTTATTTACCCAATCAATCCCCTTGTTGAGCCAGCCTGCGATTGCCTCGCCAATCTCGGTACCGTCTCCTGAGTTCCATGCATCCTTAAATAATTTCGTCAGTTTACCGGCAAACTTCTCTGCATCGGATGTCATATCATCATACGCTTTATTCCATACTTTCTCGTAATCGCCCAAAGCATCAGAAAGCTGGCTTGTCAGGTCAATCGGTTTGCTGTTCTTATCATCATCTTTCTTGTCCTTATTGGAGTTTGTCGTAATCACATTTAACTCATCAAATCCCATGAGCTGTTTGGACAACTTCTTTACAGAATCAGAGGTATCATCAACAGAATCTTTTGCATCATCTGCCGAATCTTCCAAGCCGTCAAAGGCATCAGAATATCCTCCGCCTGATTCCCCGATCACATCTTTCAGTTTGATTCCCAGCATAGATGCCGTCCATTCAAACAACTTACGAACGGCGATTACAAGACCATTCACATACGGCAACACTTTCGCAACTGCCGGCAGAAACATATTTCCAATCGTTCTGGACAGAGATTTAAAATTATTCTGCAGTAAACGAAGCTGATTGGACGGCGAATTGATTGTTTTGGCCAGATCTCCCCAGGCAACTTTAGACTGGTCAAGAATTGCCAGCATTCGAAGCTGCATCTTCTCATTCTGCGTCATATCCGACAACGATTTTTTAATGCCATTATCATATGCATATTGCTGCAATGTCGCATTTGTAATATCGATACCATATTTATACAGTGCTCTTGACTGTCCGATCAAACCAGAAGAAAAGTTATTCATAACCGTATCCATATCAAGGTTCCGGAATGAAGACATATCTCCCGCAAGCATAGATAAGGCCTTGGATGTAACCGTGGATGCTTCTCCCGTCATTCCAACAGAATTCGTCACCTGTGCAACTCCTGCGGCATAGTTGGTCATCTGTGTCGGATCCAGTCCAAGATTCTTTTTCCCAAGATCAGACAAAGTTCCATCGTTTTCAATCTGAAACCCTGTCATTTTTCCCATTGTTTGGATCAAACGATTTTTAAAAGATTCTCCGTATTCCTTGGCATTCTGGTAACCATATTTTTTATAGTCCTTTCCCCATTCAGACGCAATCTTCCCAAGGGTCGTATCAAAATAGTTATATTCCTCAATATAGTCCATGGAAGATGTCACAGCATCCTTCACATAATCCGCCACACCACGCAGAGAACGGACCACAACATATAACTTCGCAATTTTACTGATCAAACCTGCTGCCGATAAAGACGATGCATTAAAGCCCGGCACCAACCCATTTATATTTTTTCCGAAGTTGGCGATTGCACCACCGGCTCCCTTAACTTTCCCCCAAATCGCCTGAAAACCTTCTCCAATCAGTCCAAACACTCCCCGGGAGTTCCCCGTCTTGGTCAAATTGGCTTTATATCTCTCCAGTTCATCAGATGCCTTTTGCAACCGGACATAGGTTTGGTCAAATCCTGCATCCCCAAAACCGATGCCATCATCTTTCATTTCCTTTAATTTTGCCTGCAGCTTATCAATTTTTTCACTCAAGGTGTCAGATTCTTTGATGTCCTCCGCCAGTCCATAAGAACTTTTATTCAATGCAGCCTTATACTCTTCTGCCTCTCGTTCCACCTTCTGCAGGGCAACATACGCCTCATCCCACTTATCGGTTCCCATATAACCGCCGGATTTTTCTACATTGGCCAGATTTTCTCTCGCTTCTGTGATTTTCTTGTCAAATCCATGTAAGCTATTCTCCGCTTCATGTGCCTTTGCAATCGCCTCATTAAGAGATTTTTGAGATTCCTCCACCGAATACCTGGCCGCCTCCGGAATCGCCTGATATATCTTCTGTACGTTGGCCTGCACATCGGCAATACTGCTATTGTTTACTTCTGCTGTATTTCCAGGAATAACCGGTGTTTCTGTTAAATTGCCAGCAAAGTTCTTTCCTTGTCCGACTGCCTCATATTCTTTCGACAATGAATGAATAGACTTCTGCATGTCCTGGATTCCGGAAGAATCAAACTTTAAGCCACTGTCCAATGCTTTCTTTGAGGTTGATACTGCTTTTTGCAGGGCATCTGCTGTCTTCTCTGCACTCTGTGCCGCTTTTTCCATCTTCTGCGCATTTGCAAACTGATCCAGCCCCTTTGCCATTCGAGTAAAATCAGATGTTTTCACTCCACTCATTGCCTTTGCTGCATCGCTGAAATTATGCAGACTTTTTGCAAATGCATTCAATTCATTGGTTTGGATGCCTCCTAACGTACGGCGCAATTCCATCATTTTCTGAACCAGCTTGTCAAGCTGCTGATTTGCTCCTCTTGCGGATGCCTCAACCTTTATATTCAAACTATCTACCGCTGCCATCCAAACACCTCCTGAATGCAAAAATAAAAGAGAGTGACCTTATTCAGAATCACTCTCCTGTGCCGACTGCTCCCGCAATCTCTGTCTCTCTTCTCTTGCCTTTGCCCGCTGGTTTCGTCCCTCCATAATCTGGAGATTCATCACCAACGCCTCTCTCGCATTATCAATTTCTTCCTGTGTATAGCCGTCGTGTTCCGCCCGCTCCCGGCTTTCCTCCGCAGTTCCAAAACTCAGTGGCTTCTCCGGATACTCTCCACCAAAGCAGGCATTTAAGGCACGCATAACATAAAGACCATTACGCCATCTGCCATGCTCCTCCACCTCCAGTTTTTTCTGGTACGCTTCTCGGAACGGCTTAAGCTTCGTTGGATTCAAATGCCAGAACAATTCATATGGAACCCCGTATAAAAGTGCATTTGGCAGAAACTCTGTCCTTATTCGGTCCCGGAAAGATTCTCTGTCTCTGCCTTCTTCTCTTCCTGCGCCGCTCTCTGAGCCTTGGTTGGCTTCTTGCGCTTGTGATCCGCCGGCTTCTTGGTTCCCTTGGTGGTTGCTGCATTCTTCAGATTGTCCAGAATGTCCTCCATTCCGGTTCGTTTGAAAAAACCGTCCTCCTCCATCTGAGAAGCAATCGCAGTACAAAGTGCATAATAAGACATCGCCCTCTCATCTTCCGGATGTTCCTTGCAAAACTGCTTGTACAAATGTCTGGCATCTGCCCGGCTCTGGATCATCCCATCACCATCCGGTCCATGATTCTCCAGCAATCCGGCATAAAACATATCCATTGCCATCCTTGGCAGATCTGAAAGACTCATCAGAAAATCTCTCACCTGCATCTCCTCGGAATGAGTACTGTCAATCTTCGCAGTCATTGTCCCGCCAAAAATATCCATTGCCGCATCAATACACTCATGACGTTCTGCCGCCTCAAATGTATATTCCAAAGTAATTACTTTTCCACCTACTGTAATCTCCATAGTCAATCTCTCCTTTGCAAAGAAAGGGCGGTTTCCCGCCCCCATATCATGTGTTCTTACGCTGCTACCGGCTCAATAGCTTCTCCAAATCCCATATATTCGTTAATAATATTGGAAATCTGAAGATCAAGCTTATTGCCCGGCTCCAGATCCGGCATCGGAATCTCGCCCGGCTCAAATTTCACAAAATAAGAACCAAATCCCGGAATGTAGATATCAGCCCAAGTTGCCTTCTTCTCCTCTTTTCCTGCTTCCGCTGCTGCCAAAAGAGCGTTCCATGCCGTAACAAAATCTGATGATCCATTGAAGTTAAGATTCCAGTCTCCACCAGTGTCACCGACACCTGCAATGTACTGTTTGATCTTATCCTCAAAACAGGTCACATCGATCTTATCTTTAGTGACATTGATACCGGCAATCTTGCTGCAACGCTTCACCCAGGTAAATGACTTTGGCTTGGTTCCGGCAGTCTCCTCAACAGCCCAGCCGAACTTTACACCAATTGTAGATAAATCCATCTGCTTTTCCTCCTTTTTTGCAAAACAAAAAGAACCTCAAAAATCGAAGTTCTTTCATTAACTGTTTCTATCATAAAAATGCCAAAGCATTCTTATTGCATATTCTTTTTACAAATTATCGCCATCACCGACAATCCTTCGGAATCTCGCAATGACCCGGAAATACTGCCGGTTATCCGGGTATGGTCCGGCAATCAGCTCATATCCCATACCAAGCATCACATCCCCGGCTGCATCCATGATCTTTCTTGCTTCTGTCTGTGAGCCATTCGGCGATGCTGCCGAATACACGTGTAGCTCGATCGTGGATGTGATGTAACACTGCGTATTCTGAAAATCTCTGCCGGCCGTGGGCTCACCAAGTGATTTGATATACAAACACGGAAACTGTGTCGGTGCATCAGAGGAATCCGTAGAAGTCAGATACAACTTCGGATATGGTGCATCCGGATCCGTTTTCAGCTTCTGCATCATCCGTTTATTCACCTTATTCCATACACTAAGCACCGGCAAACACCTCCCTCGCTATCCCCTCTATTCTTTCTCGCAGATCCATACCGGTCTGGTACAAAAAAGGACGGCTTGGCATTCCCTTTGTCCAATGCCATTCGCCATCCTTAAAATAATACCACCCCATATCGCCATACTGATTCACATCATATTTCCACCCCACAATGGAAGTATCCGGATGTGGGGATTCCTGACCTACGATGCCGGTACCAAACTCCACATATGCCGCCCACGGACAATCCGTGATCACAAGCCAGCTTGCACCATCCGGCACAGATCCACTATACTCTGCCCGAATACTTGATAACAGCTCGCCGCTGTAGATTGCATCAAAGTCCGCAATGTTCACTCTGGCGATCTCCACGCCGATCTCTGCTACACGCTGAGCAAAGATACGACATTTATATGTAAGCTGTTCCTGGTATGCCTGCATTTGTTTTATAGCAGCGTCAATGGATGAGAGGCTGTCGTAGGTGAAATTTATTTGCGTTGGCATAAGACCTCACTTTCCTCGAGACACCTCTTCTGAAATATATGTAACCATAAGGTCTTGCATAATTTCCATCAAGTGTTGTCTGCTCATTTTTAATGCTTTCTGTCTTGTTTGCGAATCACATTTTCCTTGTACAAATATGCCATTATACGCCTGTATCTCTTTCAACAATATGCCAAAACTATCTATTTTACCTATTTTTAATTCAATCAATAAACATGTGGCTCTTGCAATATTTTTTTGCTCTTCGTGGTCATATGATTCTGATTCTGCTATCCCTATTAATTTTGCCAAAAGTGTACACACATCATCAAGCAGAGCTTTTTTCTGCTGATAAATTAGTATATGCTCACTTCGTTGAATCTCTTTCTTTGCATCCTTTCTATTTACATATAATACATAAATCGCCATAATGCCTGACAAAAAACTGCCAAAAGTTCCACCAATAAAACCTAACCATCCATCATTACTTGCGTTAGATTTCATCCCGTTCTCTACTACAATTATTGACACAATCACACCGATAACTATAGTAAAGAATAAAATCAGCACCCCACAAATTACCTCTTTATATTTCGTTATTTTCATGAAACCACTCCTTTCATCGCCATTATACGACAAAAGGAGCGATTTTGGAACATTATTCTACAATAACCCAATCCTCTGCAAGCATATCAGCCTGTGATGCAAGCCATCCAATCTGTACACCAGATGTTCCGACAAAAGCAATTGCTTTATTGCCGATTGCATCATGCTCACAATTTACAATCTCGTCATCTGCTGACTTATAAGAGATGCCTGTTGCTAACTGAATATACTGTTTCTTACCATTCCAACCTTTTTGTGCGGCCTTACCACCATGTTTCAAAATTTCAAGAGCAGTACCGAAGTTATATCCCTGTTCCAAAGAACCATTTGTATAATCTTCTATCGTATCAATACCATACTCAATAGCACACTGATTTTCAATACGGCAACCTCTTGCACTCTCCCAGCCTCTAGCAAAATATGCCACATCTGCATCAGCCAGTAATTCCAATGACTTTGCAAGGTACTTCAAAGGTACACACCCTTTGTCTGGGTTATAGTCCTCAAAATATGATTCAATAACTTCAACATCCTCATTAAGCACAACTTTTGCACTTTCGATAGCTTTCTTCCTTACTGCAAGAATTTCCTCTTCCGTCTTTCCATTCATAGGCTGACTAATAAATAACTTCTTCATTTTCACTCTCTCCTTTACCAATCCTCTAAATCACTACCCGGATCCTGCCCCGGCTCTTCTGTAGTGTTTTCTGTCTCTTGTTCCATATCTTCCACAACACTCTGTGCAATCAGCTTCACGGCAATACGCAGACTTTGCATTCCATCCAACGGATGTGCCGCCACCTTATAGTTTGCACTGGACGGATCAACAGAACCATCATCAAGATATGACGGCTCCTTTCCAATCCATAAAAGCGTTGTTTCCGTAATTGGCAGCCCCATATCTGTACTGCAGATAATGCGATCATAATCCACCGATGTTCCAAACGGATTCTCCTGTGCATTGCTCTGTCCCGTACTAAGGCTTGCCCGGAATGCCACCGGCTTCTTGTATCCGGCTTTACACTCCAGCACATCATCGCCTACCGGCATCTGCTTATCATACAGCGCATAATACATTTTGCGCTTATTTCTCTTTAACTGCTTTCGCATAAACATCTCTCCCCATAATTGGTATCGCTCCCAGCCTCCACATAGATACCGCCCTGCTTGACATAAGGAGAGATTCTAAGGAATCGCCAAGCGTACCACTTGATTCTCTAATAGACCTGCGCAATCGGTACTACTCCCGCAAAAACACTGTCTCTGCTTTCCCAGCTAACAGAAATTCCATTGTCCGAATTGGATTTCTGGAACTCGCCACCAACCATGCCATAATCGTACATGGCAAGATTCTTGATATTGGAAAAGTAGTTATGCAGGTCATTGACCACATATTCCTCCGTGTAACGCCCTGCATAATTGCGTTTCTGCTTAACCTCCCGCACAGCCCCCTTGATTTTTGACTGCAAGAGAAGAATATCCTGCTCAGATTCTACTTCCAATTCAATTTTCAATTCCGACAGAATTTCATTGATCAGCGTTTCTTCTGTCAAAACGTCCTTCTCTTCATCAGCCATACCCTACTCCTTTTCCTCTGTGGCAGCCTTTGGCTTTCTGCCCGGCTTCTTTCTGGCTCCTGTTTCCTGATCAACTGGAACTGTATCCTCACCGGATTCCACAGCATCAGAAGATGGTTTCTGGCCATCCCCTTTATGATATCTCCGAAGCAACATTCCCATAATCTACCTCCACTTACGCCTTGAATTTTGCAAGAACCACCTTGGATTCATTCGAAAGCACCGCAGTGTAATGCTCGTCAGCAGTGATAACTGTTGTCTTTGCCAGAATATCTCGATCATTCTCGATGATAATGTCACGCTTCATGTAATATGTCAGAGCTGCTTCGCTGACATCTACACCATCGGCATCCGGATCTTCGTTTGGATCTTCCGTATCCACAACTACAATCGGGCAGGCATAAAATTCCGTATCAACTGCTTTGACCTTATCACCAACTGCCAGCTTATCAATACAATTTGCTGCAATGGTGCCCAGATGCTTGTTGGTTCCTGTCTCTGCAGTTTCATCCTTTACGATCGTGACCGTACCTGACTCATTGTCCTTCTCGTACTTCACTACCTTCACTTTCTTAGACTTCACAACCTGGCAACCGGCGATCTTTCCAATGGTTCCGTTCATAACCACATCCAGCGGATATTTGTTCTTATCCATAAAGTCTGCATCCTTACGAAGAGTTGCTTCCTGATCCGGATGGATGAAGAGAATCTTCTCCAGTGCATCGTCAGACTCATCGCCAAACTTTGCATCCGCATCCACAATTCCATTGTAGGCAATCACTTTCTCGGTGCCATCATACACCAGAGTAGCTGTACACAGGGCAGCATAACCATCATTATCCATTTTTGCTGCAAGTGACTTTGCAAGCTGATCCGTTGCATTACCTAACGGATCTCCATAACCGGAAAGTACAGACTCATCTGTAATCTCCACACCTTTACCGGCTTTCTTTACCGTTGCCTTTGTGGTAGAGGCTGTCAGAACTGTGGTTCCCATAGCAACACCCTCGGCAACATCTTCGGCATCTCCAATGTATGCATACTTTGGTACCGTGATTGTATCACCCGGCTGACCAACTAAAGTTGTATCAATATGGGCAATCGGTGTAAACTTAATCTTCTTGGGCAGAGTGGCTGACACCATGTCTGCCATAACTTCAGGATCTACTAAATTTGCTAATTTCGTCATTGGCATAATCTTTTACCTCCATAATCTCATGCAATTATTTTACATATTCCTTGTACATTTCCGGGTACTTCTGCTTGAAAGCAACACGCTCGGAATACTTCATCTTTCTAAACTGCTCCTTTGATACCGGGCAGTCATCATTTCCAGCCGGCGGCTTCGGCATAGACTTCATCCAGTCGGCTTTCATTGCCTTTTCCTTTGCCTCGATAAAAGTCTGCTGAATGCTGAAAAGCTCATCCGTGTCGTTATCACACTGTGCTTCCGCAGCCTTCGCAGCCAGATCCGCAGGATATCCAAGTGCAAGGAAATTCTTCTCAAACTTTGTAATTGTATTTTCACGAAGCAGCTTCTGGAACTGTTCCTCCCTCTCGGCTTCTTTCTCTGCCTTTTCCTGCAAAGCAATCTCCTCTGCAGTCTGCTTCTCACGCAACTGCTTTTTGTAGCTTGCCGCTTCACTGGTTGCCTTATCATTTGCCCTTTTCAGCTTTGCATTCTGTACCTTAAGCTGTGCCACCTGTTCTGCAAGGCTGACATCGTCGTCATCGTTATCCGGATCTGTTTTATTCGATCCTTCGCCTGACTTTCCACCTGTTGTAGGTTCGTTTCCGCCATCACCATCACCGCTTGCCGGCTCTGCAAATAACTGTAAATTCATCGGGATAAACTCTTTCTTTCTCATATCACTACCTCATTTCTGCGTTTTCAGATCTTCTCTGATCATCATTGCGTTTTAAAATCTTCTCTGATTTCTGATTGTCCGCGAAATTTATATTGCGCTTTCTCTAGCGCATAATAAAAAGACGCTTACCTCAGCTGTGAGATAAACGCCTTTCATTGATCATATTAAATTTTCGGATTTCTCCTTGTATCAAATATAACATACGGGAAATGTGAATTGTGTGAAAGTCTGTTTTTGCCATACATATATTTGACATCGCTTCTATGCAGTGATAGTATTTTTTATGAGATATCTTAAAGCAGCAGATACCTTGCCCCCACATTTGGGCGAGGCCATCTACTCCTCTTTTGTATCACCCCAATATTCCTACGCTACCATCAGCGTTGTGGCTCTCCAAAAGTCTCGTTAAAGTGCTTGATTCAACAGTTTCTCCGCATCTCCCACCATATCAGTAATGGTTTCTGCAACCACCTTTGCATCATCAAAAAAATATCCCGAAATTTTCCATAAATCTGCAGGTGTCGCTACATCCTGTCCAAAATACTGTCTCGTCAAGATTGCTGATAGTACCCTTGCCCTTTCCAGTAAAACACTCGCTTCCAAAACCTTTTCTTCTGATTTGTTCATAATATTGCTCCTTATTATTCCTGGATCTTTGCTATTCCACACAGTATACCATCATCATTTCTCGCATAACACTTTCGTACGCTGGCTTCAAGTCTTTATCATCAGCTATTATACTCAAATATGTTATATGCTGCTTAATCCATGACGATGATTTTCCTCTCTCAAAAGCCTTTCCTCTTTCATTAGTCAACCTTGTCTTTAAATTGCAAGGTCTTTTTTCTGTAAGACGCTGGTAGCTTTCGTTCCATATAACTCCAAACACTTCCTTACTGGAAAACTGTTCTAACTTTGGAGATTTAGCAATCTTTCCAGCACAGTTCTTACACCATTGCTTAAAATCATCCGAACTGTCATTCTTCTCATATGTAGCAACGACAACATCTAATTTCTTTTCTATTTTCTCCTGTTGTTTTTTTAATCTATTTTGTTCCGCTTCCTGCTTTATTAAACTGTCAATTATTCCAGCTACAGATTGAAGAAGTGGCGATGCTTGACTTCTGTTTACAACTTCTTCTTTTATCTTATCTTCCAAAGTCGTAAAATAATCTCTTGCAATTTCGCCTTTATGATTCTTCTGTGTCATAGATAATTTACGGGCAAATTTAGATGTTAATTTAAAATCTTCTCTTTTCTTAATTCCAACTGCCGACTCGTACTCAAGTACGAACCGTATATAATCCTCATTTTCCGTAGCAAATCTATTCTCTGTAATATTGGTCTTACACCATTTTGAATAATTGCTCGGATTTAATTCAAGAAAAGCATACAATCTACTCGCTGTTGTCATTCCATTCTCATCGACACCTAAAGCAATCTCTATCGGTGTCTGCATTGTTACTTCTGATACTTCCTGCATTAAATTATATATCTCCTTTCAAAAATGCTTGCCCCAACACGAAAAGTAAGATATAATAATATTTATCAATACTTTTGTATTGGTTGTTATCAGGGTAATCGTGTGACCGTCAAATCTTGCGATTACTCTTTTTCTTTTTTCTTAATGTCTGCCATAATTAAATCAACAATGTACCGCTTTAATGTCTTATCGTCTTTAAGTGCCTGCATTTTAGCTTTTTTAATTATTGATTCGTCAATCTTTAGTCCTACAGATTTTTCCAAATATACTCACCTCCGTTCCAATGTCAATTATATATTTTGTTATTTATTAAGTCAAGTGTTATTTATTTGTTTTTTATCTTTTTCTCATTTATATACTTACTATCTTTATACAAATATGGTATACTTAATAAAAAGAAAGAAGGTGTATATTATGAGTAAATCATTATCAGGACAATCCAATTTATTAGATTTATTCTATGAAGATGAGATTAAAAAGTCTTCCGAAACGTTTTCGTCTCGTCTTAAACAATTACGTTCTTCACTAGGAATGACACAAGTACAGTTTGCAGAACACATCCATACCACCCAAACGACCCTTTCATCTTATGAAAATCTTGGAAAATCGCCTTCTCTTGATGTTGCTATCACAATCGCTAAAGAATGTAACGTTTCAATAGATTGGCTCTGTGGATTATCTGAAACCAAAAGCATAAATGGAACTATAACAACTTATTCCGACCTATTTAGGTCATTAGTGAAAATTTTAGAATTTTCGTATACTTCGGATGATAACTCTCTAGTACCTATTATCCAGACAATACATTATGAACACTCCAACGCTCCTCTCTCCATTGAGTTCTACGAAGACACAAACTGTAGAAATTTCATTGTAGCTTGGATTAAGATGTTTAAACTTTTAAATGATAAAACTATCGAACGAGATCTTTATGAGTTATGGTTAGAAAAAGAATATTCCAAATATAACCGTCCTATAGACGGACTCCCTTTTTAACTTCTCATTTAACAAAAAAAAGAGCCATAACGGCTCTTTTTCACATTTATAAAAAATATTCTATTAAATCAATCCCTCTTCTCTCTGCTTCCACAACGGTTTGTAGTTTCCGTCTAAATACTCCTGAAAATGCTTTCCTAAATACTCATTCTCCTCATCAAATTCAGCAAAAGTCATACCTTCCCTTGCAAAAGGATACTCGCCAAACATAGGATCAAGTACATCCACTATGGTTTCAGCCCTCTTTTTCAAATATTCATCTTTATTGTCCATATTTTCTTATTCCTCCCCGAACAAAATCCTCAACGGCACATTTAACCATTTCCTCTTCGATTTCTCTATTAGTCTTTTGGTTCATATATTGATTTTTAATTTTATCATATCTCAGCATCAGATAATCGCCTGACTTTACACCATTTGAAACAGCTACATTTATTATACCATTATTTGTTACAGATACAATAGCCTCAATTTCTTTCCAAGACGATAATTCCTGTATATCCGGAAGTGAAAGCCCCGATTCTGTGTTGTGATTATGCACCATCACAAAATTGCCGCCCTTATGCTGACGAATATACGGATAATAATAATCCACACTTGATGTTCTCTCAGAAGTGCCAAAATCTACCTCCTCGCCAGTTTCCAAATCAATCAGCGAACTATATTCATATCCTCTGTCACTGCCATATTGAGCAACCTTTTTAGCTGACGCTGAAATCATCTTATTTATTTTGTCACTATATTCTGGAATATCTACCTGATAGCTTGCATTTTCATTGTATTTTACAAATTTCCCTGTATAAGTATCCCAGGCTCCCGCCGTTTTTATGTACTCCACCGAACACCGGCAGTTCACAATCTCTTCCAAACCAGCTCCCAGAGAGTCATCCTTTGGATACATCATCATATATTTTCCAACCCGAAACGGGCGGCTGATATCGACAACCTGTCCATCTACATCCACATGATCCGCTCGGACTCTCTCATCCCGGTAGGACTTCCACCTCTTCTTGGTACAGCCGTTTTTCACAGCATTGCTGTATTCCTCTCCATTCAGAATAGCATTTGCTTCGTTCTCCGCCACACTGGTGGCGCGTTCTATTGAAACTGCATAAGAATCCTGTGATACCTTAATCGCATCGCTGTCTGTCAAAGCTTCTCCCTGTTTCTTCCCATCATCCTGCTCACTCTTTAAAGTTGTTTTGACAATACTGTCACATACCTTCCGGATATACCGCTGCATTTTCTGATCCGGCTCTGTTACCTTTTTCACCGATGAAAGGTATCTTTTCCGAAATGTCTCCGACAGGTACCGGGTATCTCGATTTCTTCTGGATAAAGCAAATAAAAAAAGCACATCCGCCAGCAGCAAATTTGCTAAACGGACACGCTTTTCTTTCTCTTCCTCACTGATCTGCATATTTTCGAAATAATCATGAATCGGTATTTTCTTCCGGGTGGCTTTCCGCCGGTCATCCTTAGTTGTTTCGGTCGTTGAAAGAGTATTTAACTCATCAAACTTTGTTAATCCCATCGCTCATCCCTCCACTCTACGCATTTGCAAATGGAGTTGCCTGCGGCTGATCTGACATATCCGGCATATTCTTTCCATCCATAATCGTTTGTTTGTCATTTTCACCTTCCGGTGCTACGTCTGCCGGCTCAGCCCCTTTCAATTTACTGTCCAGAATCTTATTGACCATTTCCTCACTATCCAGTACAAACTGCTGAGCATCGGTCGTAAAACCTGCCAGCTCCGTTGCCTTGAGCAGATCTGCTCCATTCTGCACCAATGTTGCCCAGGAATTGACTTTCGTTGCCAGATCATATGTCCTGTTCCGGTCAAATTTCGGCTCGATATCCGCCAGTTTCAGGTTTCGCACCTCTTCCGGTACATCCGGATCATTGCTGAAAATCTCCAGCATAATGCGAATGCATTCTTTCTCTGACTTCTTGGTCAACTGAGATTTCTTTAATGCCGAAAGCTCCGCAGCCTGCCATCCATTCGACAAACTCATTGCGGATCCGGTAGAACCTCCACCCTGTTCCTGTCGTCCCGGCACATTTGTCTTTTCGTGAATACGATCAATGAAATTCTGTGTCAGAGTTTGGATTCCATCCTGCGACATCTCCTTGGACAGATATGCCATTTTCGGATCATGACCATTGCCGGTAGACTTCGTTTCGATCAATGCTCCATTTCTCACGGCAGAATTGCCATTCTCATCCTTCGGCAGTTCCGCATTATGTACCCACAACAATGACTGCACACACTGGACAATATCATTCACTCTGTCCGATGTTACAATATTCAATGCATCAATCTCCGAAATTACACGCTCAAAGCATCCCATCCGGTCATAATCGTTGATATACTCCACAATAGGGATTGCCGCCGGTATGTTCTTTCTCCCATTTCCATTTGACACAATCCACTTTGATCGTGTACTTTCACCTTTGATTTTACAGATATTTTTTACTTCAAAATAGGTATCCTCTGTATAACAGCCATAGGTGGAGTTTCCATTCTGATCGGTAATATATGACACGCCCATAATCGGCCTGCGGTACACATCATTGGTGTACACAATAAAGGTATTCATCGGATTCAGTGTAAGAATATCCACAACGGAACTTCCAAAGCGATACTGATCCGGCTTTGCCTTGATCAGCCGGTACCCAACTCCACAGATTTCAATAAACCTTGCCAGCTCCTGATCTGCAGACGGCTTATTTTCCTCTTCCATCATCTCATTAAGCATCGCAATACCGACATTATCCGCATCTTTGTTATTCTCCCGGATTCCTTTATTGGCTCGCTGCACATACCGGATTGGCGAGCCCCATTCATATCCCAGTTTAAACTCCGTGATCTCCGCCGCCATATTGTCCTTGACCTTAATATTGATCTCTGGCCGGATCTCTTTGATTCGATTATCAATCGGCTGGAGACCACGCTCATAATCCAACAGAAATTTTATATCCGATCTATTCTGTTCGTGGATCACGAGTGCATCCCGAAGCACCTTCACCACGTTATCCTTCGTAATCTGCATCACATCTGTATAAATCTGTTTTCTTCCAAACTGCACGACAATCCACCTCTTTCTGCATAGAAAAAGAGCCACGGCGGTTCGTAGACCGTCTGGCTCTCTGATACTGTTTCATACTATTAAATTAGCATTATTTGAATGTGAATTGTGTGAAAAGTCAAACTTTTCTTTCTGTCTTAATAATATCTCCATCATATTCTTGTATAAGATCATATAGATACTTAAAAAACAACACTATATACCGACCAATCCTTCTTAAAATCATTATTCCACCTCTTTACAAAAAAATTATGGTTGCAATAATACTTGACATTATTCCACAAATTATATTAATAATTACCGATAAAACTAAACTCGTTAACGCCTTGTTTTGATTGTCATTTTTTATCTTTTCATATTTTGCTTGTAATTCTTGATCTCCCTTGTCAATTCCAAACACATGATAATTATTTCTACTAGAAATGTTATCAACAAAAGAACTTGAACAAAAATTCGCTATCCTTCCAATAAACCTGTTAAAAACATATGCTATACATATAATTGTAACAAAAAAGCATATATTCCTTTGAGATAAATCTCCTAATTTTTGTATATTCAAGTTATAAATATATGCATCTATAATTAATAATGAACAACATAATGCCAAAAACTTCATTAAGCTATTTACAATTCGAACCACAATTTTTTTATGTTTTTTTAAAACATTTATTATTCCTGTAGTCTCTGTTTGCTTGCTTTTAAGCCCTTCATTCCAATCCGCTACAATATGTAGCAATTCATCTCCTAAATCATAATTTATATAATCTACTCTCGCTACTACTGGATATATCTCTTCCTCCAACAACTCGATACTTTCAATCTTTCCCGTAAATACCAAATTTAACATTTGTTCTGGCTTTAGTCCATCTGATATTTTCACCACCAAAACATGTGGCTGTGGTATCGGATACTCTGGTAACAATATATGGTATTCCCATTTTATAATAATTGATGTTATAGGATTATTTTCATACCATTGCTTGGTCGAAAAATCACTCCAATTATCAAAAGAATAATTTCTTTTTCCATCAAAACTAACATTTACTTTTACTTTACTACCTGCATTGCTATAATGTGATTCTAATTTTCTTGTTATTCTATCATATAATTCATTCAAATCATCTATATCAGCATAAACTTTTCTAGAAAAAACTTCTGATTTGCTCTCTGCCGATGCTGTCATTGCATGAAAAATCGATTTATACATTGTTACAAAATGTTCAACATCTTCCACTTTTTGTATTCCATTATTTACATTTTCCATATATTCTATTCCCCACTTTATCATGCTAGACGTAAAAAATACTTTAATTTTCTTAAGTGTATACCATTTACGATATTTTTTCAAGAAAAATCATATCTCAAAATATCTTTTTATTCCATATACCGATCCACCACCTTCGACACGGTGCTCCGATCCAAATACAGCTTATCAGCCACCTCTTGCTGTGTCATACCATCCCGGTACAGATACTCAAAGATTAATCGATCCCTGTTGTCAAAAATGGTCGTCAGGAAGATATCAACCTCCAACTGCAGCTTCTCCAGTTCAATCCGTTCATTATGCAGTTTCACGATCAACTCATACTGCTTGTCCTTCCAGTATTTCCTGTCCTTAACTTCACAGCCGGATACTGTCACCGAAATCCTCTGATACGGAAACTGTTTATTGGAAGATTGCACCTTTCCCAAATATGCCTCCGGCGGATTATCTTTATAATGCTGCAGCTTCTCCTCGTCCTTGCGGATCACCTCGGACAAATAACGGTACTGTTTCAAAATATCCTTCGTCATGTGCATTCCTCCTAAAATATTCTCTGTGATACATTTGCTTTACAAACGGTAGCTCCATCTGCAAGCATTACTAACTGTGTAATTCCATCTGCTGCATCATCGTGATCATTGTTACCAATCTGAACAGTCATATTTAATTCATCCATCGCATCGTGATATTCTTTGTCCCTCTTATTGGCTGCAAGGAATTTGCATCGCCTCTTGACGTCCGGTGCATACTGGATGATCTTCGCCAGCTTGCTCATGGTATTTGGCGCCTTGCTGGATGATATGCTGCATTTATATCCTTCCTTCTGAAGCATTTCATCAATCTTGTCCGCATACTCATCACCACCGTTATTCGCCTCAAAATGCTCCATCTGCGGTTTATGATGCAATGTCTTTCCAACCACAAGCGGCTGTGTTACGGTCTTATCCCCCCGGTTAAAAATCCAATCCGGAATGTAAATATATCCGTCATCATATTCGTACCCAAACGGCATAGACAGGCTGTCACCACCGCCCCAGGCTACATCACAGGCTGCCAATACACGGATCAAGCTGCTCTCCGGTGGAAGCACTCCATTGTACGTCTGTAGCTCATCCTCTGGAAAAAGCAATCCTTCACGCACAAATGGGCGTTGCTGATATTTCGCCTCCCATTCGTTTTTATCCAAACGACTCTTCACATTCAAGAAATACTCCGTTGAAAATCCCTTGCCATAGTCATAAACAAAATTAGACTCCCCATTCTCATTCAATGCCGGTATCTTTCGGAATCTATATCTTGGGTTATCTTTGTACTGTTTCTCTACTCTGCCTAATGGATCCAAAACATTCCATCTGGTGCCAACCATCAATTCTCTGGTTCCATCATTTTTACGATCCACCAGAAGATTCAAATAATCCTGATATCGTCCCTCTAATCGTGACGGAGATAAACTCTCTTGTCTGTCACGAACCATATCATCAACATACAGATAACCGTCCCAGGAAATATCAACTGCACCTGTCCACGTTCCATCAATACCACGACAGGTTAATGTGGCAAAACGATCCGGATCATTCAATGTAACTTCTTTCTTCTCCGCCGACTTCTTCTGCAAAAAAGTCTCCGGAAAGATATCTGCAAAATGATACTGCCTTTTCTCCTCCGGTACATCCAATTCCATAAGATTTAATGCTTCGCCATAGAATCCATCTGCCAGTATTCCACTATGCCCTGACATTGCATTATGACTGTTCGGTCGTTTTCCCATTACCCATGCCATAAAAAATATACATATCGTTGATTTTCCTACTCGCGGCGGCATTGACAATCCATAGAATTCCAGCTTGCCATCTTCCAAATTCTGCAGATCATCCACAACCACCTTCAAGGTCCTCCGGCGTGGCATATAAAATCTTTTTTTCGGAGCCCGGTCCTTCTCCATGTAATACAAAAAATCCACAAAGAAATACGGTGCCAGCATCAACGTAGCTTTCCAATACAGATTCATAAAAGCGATGCTGTTCTCTTTACGACTCTGCCTTGCTGCGATCCGCTGAACCTCTTTCGCCTGCTGCAATGCATACTCCAGATCATCCTCTTTCTCCTCGATTGCCATATCAAGCAAAGCACCGGCAAATTTGATATTGGTCAGATCTTTCCGATGCAAGCCACGAATGAGTTCTTTATTCCTTTCTGACATAAAAAAAGACACCTCCACCAAAGCAGAGATGCCCTTGCAAATCTGCCTGTAATTTTTTCAGGTAAACACCACAATCCATTTATGCGGCGAAAATATCAGCATATTCAACCCTGACATAGACCATCAGTTTGACTGACAGCATATCATTGACCAAATAAACGCAGAATGCGGGACTCGAACCCACAAGCCAAATAAACGACCGACAGATTAGCAATCTGCTCCAATACCATTCTGGAAACTCTGCATATATTTCTTGTAAATAAAAAATACCAACCACCTATTCGTTATTGAATATTGATGGTTGGTATAAACTATTTCTTCCTATTCTTTAGCTCTCGTTTTAATTCGGATTTTTTTCTTTTCATTTTTTTAACATATTTCGCATATATCGGAGCATGCTCAACAGAAGACAACTTTTTGTCAATGTATCTAATTGCATTTTCAAGATGTTCAAACGTCATTTCACTAATCATCAAGCATTTTCCATCTTCCTGTATCCAAGTTTTATCTGCTGCATTAATAAACTTTGCCTGAGTTTTCACAAAGTATTCATTCCATTCTTTTCTTTCTTCATCCATATTTATCACCTCAAATATAAATATATATTTGAATAATACAACTTCAACCATCAATATTCAATTATCAAAGAACTATTTTCGTTCGACAAATTTCGACATCACCCTTTATGTGCCCGAATGATCTGCGAAATCTTCGACTGAGAACATCCCATCTCATCCGCAATCTTTGCCTGGGACCACTTGGCTTTATAAAGAGCCATCACCTTTCCCTCATCAATCGGCTTCTTTTCTCTTTCCAACTTATCAGGTATTACGAGCTCACCGGTGCCCTTTTCAATGACTTCATTAACTTCATCCACCAGATCATCAACAATAATGTGATCTTGTGCAATCTCGCTTTTTACCTGCTCCTCAAATATTCTCTGATTTTCTACTGCCTTCTTTCGATCCAGTTCCATTACCGTCATCAGACAATAATTCGCCAGGTCAAGACAGGTATCCCGGATGCTTTCATCCATCACTTTCTGCTTTGCTCCGCCGGCAAGATTCTCCAACCGGTTCCATTTATCTTCCATTCGGACCAGTGCAGCAACGATCCCGTACTTTTTAAAGGACCTGCCGAAGCTGTCACCATAATCATGATTCTTTCGTACATACACATCGTGCACAAAATCAACCAGCTTTTTGTGTTCTTCGATCTGATTCATGTTTTTCCCTGCCTTTCTCTTCTTTAAATTTTCTAATTGCTTGTACTTCCGGAACAAGGTTATGTGGTATCTGAATCACAGTAATCAGTTTCTCATCGTGAAATATGTACGCTTTATCTCCATACAGCCTGATCTGATTTGCTGACCGATTATAAAAATATTGAGCATCCACCCATTTCCGCAGATTACCGGACGTCTCCCCGTGTCGTACACCCAGCCGGTAAACCTTTTCAGCCATACGATGAGCTGATCTCTTCCCTACGCCGCATCTCTGCTTCATACGATACCTTGCGTGCTTTGTTACTACCGTAGATACCACCTCTTTCCTGCTCCTTATCAATAATCCCCGCTGTGCTTTCGACACACATTCACAGCTGCTTGCTACGGGGAGGGAGACCATATATGTATATGGCACGCTGTCTACTGCAAGAATTGCAATGACAGCAAACCGGAATATCAGGAATCGGACCTGTATCTTCTGATCATCAAACGTTCTACCATTGAACTATATTCCGGTGATCAAACTTCGACCAGGCAGTCTGTTACTTTTTGTTTGTAATGGTGATTGGTACGATAGATTCCGGTATGTAATTGACCTCATATCTGTACTTATTCACCTTGGCGCCGCCGATGTCCTCGACCACGTACATTGTCTCTCTGTTCAGCCCAATGATATGTTTTCGATAAGAGCCATCTTTCATTTCACACACCACATTGATCTTATTCTTGCTTTCCACATCCAGCGAAAATGCACCGATCAATTCGAACTCCACCTTATCAGTTCTGGAATTGATTACCGCCAGCCGGCGAAGCACATTGAAATTATCTGCCTCCTGAGAGACATTCTCGGACACTCTATCTGCCTCTGTGCATCCTGCCAACGTGAACACCATTGCTACCACGAGCAGTACCGCCATCATTCTCTTTTTCATCTTCATTTCCTCTCTTTCTGTTAATTAAAAATTATATACACCATCGTCAGAACAAACCCTAAGATCAGCATTTTCATTCCAACACTGACCGCAGCATCCTTTTCTTTGCAGTCGAGGCATATCATCCACAATGCCATCAGACCATTGAATACTAATGTAAATATTTTTAAGACTATCACATCGCATACCGCCTTTTTTATTTTTAAATTTTTTCAAGAACCCGCATCAGATATCTGTCTCCGGATATATACGGGATAATCCGCAAAGGCAATTCTGCCGCCTTTCGTAATTCCTTAGCGGTAACCACGATCTGCCCATCTTTAACAGAATCTGGATTCAGCAACACTACTTTTGTAAAGTCCCCATGTTCCAGGTACTCGGCATATCTCTCAGCACTACGCAGTTTCTCCCTCAAGATTTCATTCTCTGACTCCAGAAATTTTATATGCCGCTTCTTCCTTCCAAACATATTCTCCCTCCATTCGTATCAGGTCTTTTTTGTTTTTTCGTTACTCGTGGGGCTGAGTAGGCGTCGGGAACCTCTCCCTATAACCCCCGCCCCCCTGTTTTCTTTGCTACATTCCAGCTCGTTCTACTAAATCATTCAAAATGGTCATTGCGACGTCTCTGTTAGCTCTCTGTGATAAACTCTTGTTTATTCAACAGAGTGAAAACGCCAACAATCCTTTATTTTATGCGCCTTTACGGTGTTTTTATCACATTTCATTTTTCATTTAGAACGTCTTATATACAATTTTTGATATGATTAACCGCCATTTTCAAGTTCTTCCATATCGATTGGAATGTCCAGCTCCAGCATCCGCTGCACCTGCTCAGGTGTCTGGTCTGCCTCCACCTGTCTCCGCGGCTCAATAACAACCTCCTGCTGGTCTTTTAAGCCATCCCAGTTCTTTTGCCAGAAGATACCTGTAACTGGATTGATCTTTCCATCGGACATCAACTGCTCCCGGATCTGGGACATAATCTGCCGGCTTTTTTTAATGACGCCAGTGCGCGCCGAGCTGGGCTCCCTACGCTGAATATTACTAACCTCGCCTTTCGTCAAGCCCCATGCATTATACAGTCCAAGATTTCCAGGCTTAATGTTGTTGTCAATGCAATACTGGAGATATTTCAGCGTTCTATCCCTCAGTTGTTCCGGATCCTTGGTATCTATCTCATCCCACAGAGCAATTTCCAGAGCATGAGCTGTTATCTTGCTAATTTCCTCTTTCGTAGCAGTAATGCCATTGTCTCCAATCACAGGGGACTTCTTCCATGCTTGATTCTTTGCCACCATTTTATTCCCAGAACCTTTACCGCCCATAAACATTCACCACCTTTAAATTCTCCATAAAATAAAAAAAGAGCTATAAACAATAGACCTCTACGAATAAGATCTATTCTTCATAACTCACCGAGTTTCCTCAAAACCAAGCTCATCACTTGCCCGAATCAGCTATACTGTTCGGAGTAACTTTACAATAACAGATTTCCAAACAGAATGCAAGCATAAACAAAAAATATACCATCCCTAAATTTCTCTGTGCTGGCAATTACAGTTCTTCTTGTTTCGATTTCCGTTTTCCCCTATACTATTCTATTCTTCTCTCCCCTATTCTTATCTTAACCTCTACTATACTAAACTAATCTATACTACTTATGCAACCAAAAATCAACCATATGGGGACAATGTGGCAACCAGTTGGTAACCAAGATAATTTTTCCCAAAGAATAATATATATTTTTAATGAAATATCAAAGATGTACATCCGAAATAAATATCAGCTGTCGCGAACTAAATCAAAATTAACTTTTAATATGAATCAAGGCTCTAATCTACTACACAATCACTACACAATTTATCTATGATTATATATAAATTTGCATAGGTATATATTTTACATTAAATTCGCCCAATCGCTGATAATATATAGCTTTATGAGTTTTCATAGGAATATGAACAGAAACATGAAATTGGCAGTAATATCACAATTCCTAGTTTCATTTTCTATCTTTCCTTTCTTGTAAACCTTGATTTTACGGGGTTTGCGGGTTTTGTCATCTCGTTTATGTACCAATTTATGTACCAATTTTTCGAGACAGCAATTTTTCTGCCCTCAAAAATTTTGGTTAACGTACCAATCATGTACCAATTTTTAAGAGCAAAAAAAATTAAACCACTTTCAAAGCATCCGCAATCTGGTCGATTTCTTAATAAATGAGCCACAAAACTCAAATTTAATCATAGCATAAAAGGGGGGAAATGTAAAATCGAATCTTTTAATCTGCTTGGGCAAATATTCTTCAAATTTCCTGCATTTTATCAGCTTTTTCTTTCCAACCTAACAAATGGGTAATTTGGAACTTTTAACAAAGGAATATACTTTTTCTGACCACTGCCATACATCCAACTTATCATGGCTCAAGCAAAACGCTCTGTCTGACAGTTTTTCCGGCATAACTTTCATTATTTGATCCTTATATTCAAACGGAATGACAATCATATACACATAATCAGCCAGCTTCACTTCATCTTTTACCTTAATTGGTAAAAAGCCATCGTGTACAGCCAGTGGATGCTTTTCTAAATCATCATACTTGAAATAAAATCGTACACCTGGCGTAAAGCCTGCACTCATCTCGTCTTGTGAAGGACTTCTTCCAAGTTTTCTCTCCATTACCAATCTGTCCCCAGCCTGACAGTTTCCCCATGAAAACATTACATAATGAAAAAAATCTGTCGGATCATTTGCTGCATTTCTATCTTCTTTCTGTAAAACAGTATCTGGAAGTTTCCTTGCATTTACGGCAGATAGTAAAGAACCACATTTCAAAATAGAAATTGCATTTTCTAAAGGTGCCGTATGACACACCAAATCTGTCATACAGCCCCCCCTTTCTTTACATGCTGTACATTCCCTTATAATTTCAGGTCTAGATACATTCTTATATTTGTCCAGATTAAGCATTTCTTTCTGAACATACTGTAAAATATCGTCCCTGTCAGCCTCTATTTCACATTGTCTTCCGTGATTTTTCTCATAATTCACAAAGTCAATTATGTCTTTCATTTCATTATCACTTACGTTCGGATAATCCGACAAAGCTTTGTATAAAACGCCATCCCATAATTCTGTAAACTCATGATTTCCTATATTTAGCTTCATATTACGGTCACCTGCCTCTCAATGTGTTTTGATTCATTTCTATACTGCCCCTCACTTTATACAAAATCATCACTAATCTTTGTCTTTATTTCTTCCGGTATTGTGCCAATTTCCTTATCCCCCTTATAGGATATTATTTCATATTTTGATTCATTGGTCTGCTTACAAAAAATGAAATCCACTTCATATAACTCTCCAAACTTTTCATTTCCAATTTCTTCTATCCGAAAAGAATATGGCACCAGACAATCATCAATCAATTTTCCGTGCTTATCTCTATTTTCTCCGCATAATAAAATAAACTGCAAATCTGTAATACCTATCTTGTAATTTGCTGTAAAGGTAACTACATCCTCTGTGATCAAAACTTCCATATTCGTAATCCTGTATAAATCCTCTAAATGATCCGTCTTTTTTTCTGCCAGATCATACGGATGATTTTTATTCTCAGTCAGGATGACCTTGCGGTCGCACTCGGCGTGTGCCGCAAGAGCATCTTTAATATTGAGCATAATAATGTAATTCCGAATATTGATACCTCCTGATCATCCGACAGATCTTGATGTATTGATCCAGAATCTTGACTGTGCATTGTCTCACCCTGATGCCAATGACCTGGAAAAACTGAAAGAAGCCGTTATGGATCCATCCTTCTGATAAGACCATAAAATAAGGCAGCCCCACATAGCTGAGTCTGCCTTACTCTCTTTATTTAACGTTGATGCCACTGGCATATTGCTGCAGAAACTGTTTCTTTCCACATGGTCTTCCAAAATAATATCCCTGCAGATAATCAACCTTCATTTCTTTCATTTTCAGAAGCCATT
>OJMM01000029.1_pt1 | contig 74145 bp, 68 predicted proteins | sample 1597231 | NCBI WGS metagenome assembly OJMM01 (sample SAMEA2452128, study PRJEB22498) | human gut metagenome | reverse complement strand
TATTACCTTTATTGATTGCGGTATATACTATTGAAAGTTGGTAGTAGAAATCTATCCCCTATAAAGGCGGTGGCACAAGCAAAACTTAAAGAAACTATATAATAATTAACTGGAAAGAAAGTTATATATGGATTTAAATGAAAAACTATTAGAACTTAGAAAAAGTTATTTATCATAAAAGAAAAAGAAACAGAAAAAGTAAAAGTGTATAAAAATAATTTATAATGAGTAAAAATATAAAAGAAAACTATGTCTAATGATGGAGTTTTCTTTTATTTTATGGTATAATATACATATCATAGTTTTAGGAGGTATTTATGTTAGAAAATAAATTAGGAATTACTAATTCGGTTGAACTTTCAAAGGAAGAAGAAAAAATTACAAAATTGAAAGCACTTAAACTTTTTGATACCAATAAGATTGAAGAATATGAAATAGGTACTTTTAAAGGATTATCAGATATTCATAAGTTTTTGTTTGATGATATATACTTTTTTGCAGGTAAAATAAGAAAAGAAAATATAGCAAAGGGGAACTTTAGGTTTGCTTCTTGTATGTATTTAGAAGATGTTTTAAATAAAATAGACAAAATGCCTCAACATACTTTCGAAGAAATTGTCCAAAAATATATTGAAATGAATATAGCTCATCCTTTTAGAGAAGGAAACGGAAGAAGTACTCGTATATGGTTAGATATGATCTTAAAAAAGGAACTAAATATGGTTGTAGATTGGAGTAAAATAAATAAAGAAGACTATTTATTTGCGATGGAAAGAAGCCCTGTAAAGGATACAGAAATAAGGATCTTACTTCAAAATGCTTTGACAGATAAAGTTAATGATAGACAATTATTTATGAAAGGAATTGATACTAGTTATCAATATGAAGGATATAATACTTATTCTATAAATGAATTGGACAATAAATAGAGTTATTATTTATATATAATGTGTAATAATTAAGAGATTTTAATATATATATCAGTTAAATCTAATAATTGATAATATATGTAAATTAAAAAAAGATTTAGAAGCTGATAAATAGTTTTTAAATCTTTTTATTTTTATAATATGTTTACTTACCATAAAAAGCATTGACTATAATGGTAAGTTGGTTGTTTTATAAAATATTATAACTTATAATGAAGTAAAAGGAGGAAAGAAAAATGAAATTAAAAAAAATATTATTATTTCTATTTATTACAGTTGTTGGTTTTTGTGGTGTAATAAGTGCAAATGCTTTAACAATTAGTGATGATGGAAAATATACATTAATATTAACTAGTAGTGATGGAGATGTTAGTATTGATGGTGCTAGTGAAAAAGTTATAAGATTTAATGTTAATGAAGATGAAACAACAGTTAAATTATCTGAATTAACACAAAAAATTGTACCATTTAATGGTAAAAATGAATTTGCTTATTGGGGTAGCTTTACAGGAGAAAAAGAAAGTGAAGATATTGCAATAACTGAGTTTAGTTGGAGTGGAGAAGTAGTCGGAGGAACATATACAAATGGTTTAACTTTATATGCAATATTTTCTGATAAACCATTACAAGGAACAGGTACATATTATATAACTCTTGATGGTTTTGCCGGAACAATAAATGGAGAAAAAATAGTAAAGTTAACTAGTAAAAGTACTGAATTTAAAACAGTTGATTTAACAAAATATACTCCAGTAAGGAAAGGTTATACTTTTACTGGATGGGAATTAGATGGAAAGTTTGTAACATCAATTGATTCTAGTTATTTTGCTAATCGTGATTGTATAACATTAACAGCAACATATACACAAGATACTTTTTCTGGTGAAGGAATCGTACTAAAATTAAATGCTAATGGTGGAAAACTAAATGGTAAAGAAATTAATAGTTATGATTACATAGGTGGAGAAAATTCAGGAACTACTATGTCACTTTTACCATATACTCCAGTAAGAGAAGGATATACTTTTAATGGATGGAATACTAAAAAAGATGGAAGTGGCGAAATATTAAAATATGTTTATTGGAGATTCTGGGATAAAGAAAATGAAACAGATGTAGAAAAAGATACTTTAATAAAAGAAGATAATGGTTATGAAAGATATAAAAATGTAACTTTATATGCTTCTTGGACTAAAAATTCAGGAGAACCAGAGCAACCTGCAGAAGAAACAGTAAAAGAAATTCAAAGCACGGGGAAAACAAAAGGAAAAATTGAATTTGAAAAAGGAGTTAGTAAAAACTATAAGTTGGATATAAGACCAATTGAAGTAGAAAAAGATTTAGCAGATAAAAATGTTAAATATGTAGTAGATATTAATATTTTAGATGGAAATAATGTTGTAAGTATTAGTAATACTAAAATGAAAATAAGAGTTGCAATACCTAATGATTTAAAAGGATTTAATAAATATGAAGTTGTCTATATAAAAGATGGGTTAATAAAAGAAACATTACCTGCAACTTTAGATAATGGTTATATCGTATTTGAAACAACACATTTAAGTCATTATGGAATACTAGCTAGTACTTCTAATCCAAATACTGGTGATAATATTATGTATTATGTTGTAACTAGTGTTTTAGTAACAATTTGTTTAACCTCAATGTTTGTATATAAAAAAAGAAGTAATTTTTAAATTTATACAAACAACACAAGCGAAAGTCTATTAAAGACTTTTTCTTTTATTTTTATTCATAATAATATATAATATAATTGGTGAAGCGTATGATAGATAATTATTATTTATATAAAAACATAAATGAATTAGATTTACATGGATGTAATAGATATGAAGCTATTTATAAAGTAGATAGTTTTATTAAAGAAAATATTATTTTAAAAAATCATTTAGTTAAAATAATTCATGGTAAAGGTAATTATATTTTAAAAGAAGAAATACATAAATATTTAAAAAATAATAAAAAAGTTATTACATATAAATTAGATTTATTTAATGATGGCGTAACAATTGTAGAAATCTAGTTAATTATTATTGATTTTAATTAAAATTTAATATAAAATAGTATTGTATAGTAAAGAGGGTATGTATATGGAAAATAATGAAGATAAATTGTTAGATGAACAAATAAATAAAATTATTAATGATGACAGTTCAAATAATTTCTCAAATAATGAAACTAATAATATTTCACATACAGATATTAATACCGTAAGTGATGATATTAATAATTCTAATGAAAACAGTACTTTTCATACGGATATTAATATGGTTAGTGATAATACTAATAATATTAATCCATCATTAACAAATGAAATTGAAAAAAATAAAATTAATACAATTAACAATAGTAATAAAAATGAAAATATAAAAGAGGCTTTACAAGGTGTAAAAAAAACTAGATTTAAATATCAAGTTATAAATTCTCAAGGTAAAAAAGTTAATGGTTATATTGATGCATATAATAAAGATGAAGTTTCAGTTTATTTAAGTAATGAAGGTTACGAGGTATTAAAACTTGATGTATCAAAAGATATAGAACTTGGTGTTACGAGATTAAGTTATGGTGAATTATCTTTTACTTTAACACAATTATCAACTTATTTAAAAGCAGGTATATCTTTAATTGATTCAGTTAGAATTCTTGAAAGACAATCAGTAAAAGCAAATCAAAGAAGAATATTTTCTAATATTGGTTATGAGCTTGTAAAAGGAGAAAGTTTTTCAAGTGCTTTAGCAGCTCAAGGAAATGTTTTTCCTAAATTATTTATTAATATGACTAAAACAGCTGAAATGACTGGAGATTTACCTTCAGTTCTTGATGATATGGCAGAATATTATACTACAATAGATAAAACAAGAAAACAAACTGTTAGTGCAATGGCATATCCTACGATTATATTTGTCTTTTCAATTGCAGTTATTACATTTATTTTAACTTATGTTATTCCAACATTTACTCAAATGTTTAGTTCTAATAATGCAAAACTTCCTAATATTACATTAAAAGTAATAGAAATAAGTAATTTTTTAAGAACAAAAGGTCTTATTCTTATTGGAATAATTATAGGAATACTTATTATTTATACATTAGCATTTAAATTTATAAAACCTTTTAGAAAAGCAATGCAATCATTTTATATGAGACTTCCTGTTGTTAAAAACTTAGTAATATATAAAGAGGTAGCGATGTTTACAAAAACATTTGCTTCACTTTTAAATCATGATGTATTTATAACTGATACAATGGAAATATTAAGTAATATTACAACAAATGAAGTTTATAGTGATATTATTAAAGAGTCTTTAGATAATTTGGCAAAAGGAGCAAGAATTAGTGATGCATTTAAAGGAAAATGGGCTTTCCCAATTGTAGCATATGAAATGCTTGTTACTGGAGAAAATACTGGTAAACTTCCAACAATGATGAGTCATGTTGCAGCATATTATGAAGATCTATATGCTAATTATGTTAAAAGATTAAATACCTTTATTGAACCAGTAATGATAATCCTTTTAGCAGCAATAGTAGGTACAGTAATCTTATCTGTAATAATTCCTATGTTATCATTTAATTCACAGGTATTATAATTATGAAAATATACTTTACAATTGTATTTTTTCTTCTTGGAACAATATTAGGGTCATTTTATAATGTTGTAGGATATAGATTATGTAAAAATGAATCTATAATTAAACCAGGAAGTCATTGCCCTAAATGTAATCATAAATTAAGTTTTTTAGAACTTATCCCAGTTTTATCTTATATTTTTCTAAAAGGCAGATGTAAGGTTTGTAAAGAAAAAATATCTTTATTTTATCCATTAATTGAACTATTTACAGGACTTCTTTTTGCAACATGTTTTTATTCTTTTGGTTTTAGTTATGATTTAATAATAGGTTTAGCGTTAGTTAGTTTACTTTCTATTGTTATAGTAAGTGATGTTAATTTTTATATAATTCCTGATGAAGTTACTATCTTTTTTGGAGTATTAATAATTATTATAAATATTTTTAAATATGGTTTTATTCCTTCATTAACATATATTTTATATGGTATTATTATGTTTTTATTTATGTATATTATTATGTTACTTGGAAAATTTATGTTTAAAGAAGAAGCTTTAGGAGGAGGGGATGTTAAACTTGTATTTGTTTTAGGATTAACGCTTCCAATTATGGCATCTTTTTTAGGATTAATTTTAGGAACGTTAATAGCATTTCCTATTTCTCTTTATTTACTTTTAAGTAAAAAAGATAAGATAATACCATTTGGACCATTTTTAATCTTAGGAACATTGATTATCTTTTTAATGAAAATAGATATAAATAGTATTATGGAGTATATAAGTTTAATTTATTAAGTAAAATAAGTATTTATTACTTATTTTTTCGTTGATTTATTTATAAAAAAGAAGTATTATATAAATATAAAAAAGGAGTGATTTTATGATTAGTAAACAAAAAGGAACTTATGATTTATATGGCGAAGAAGCTAGAAAAGTTTTAGCACTTAGAAATATATTTGAAAATATTATGAATAATTTTAATTATTCTTTTATTAGAACACCTGTTTTTGAATCAACTGAATTATTTAAAAGAACTTCAGGTGAAACAAGTGATGTTGTAAGTAAAGAAATGTATGAATTTAAGGATAAAAAAGATAGAAGTTTAGCATTAAGACCAGAAGGTACAGCAAGTGTTGCAAGATGTTTTATTGAAAATAAATTATATACAGATCTTCCAAGAAAATTTTGGTATTTTGAACCTATGTATAGATATGATAGACCACAAAAGGGAAGATATAGAGAACATTTTCAATTTGGTTGTGAAGCATATGGAAGTAATGATGCTAGAGTTGATGCTGAAATTATCAGTATTCCATATCATTTGTTTGAAACATTAGGACTTGAAGGAGTAAAGGTTAGAATTAATACTCTTGGAGATAATGAATCAAGAGAAAATTATAAAAAAGCTTTAGTAGATTATTTAAAACCACATATAGATAGTTTATGTGAAGATTGTAAAGAAAGATTTAATAAAAATCCTTTAAGAATACTTGATTGTAAAGTAGATAAAGATAATGAAATACTTAAAAATATTCCTAAAACTATAGATTATTTAAATGAAGAATCAAAAACTTTCTTTGATGAAGTGCTTAGTTATTTAGACTCTTTAGAAATATGTTATGAGGTTGATCCTAAAACAATAAGGGGACTTGATTATTATACACATACAGTATTTGAAATTGAAGCTAATATAAAAGATTTTGGAGCTCAAAATGTATTATGTGCTGGTGGAAGATATAATAATTTGGTAGAAAATTTAGATGGACCAGCAACTCCTGCTGTAGGATTTGGCTTAGGAAGTGAAAGATTACTTCTCGCTTTAGAACATGAAAATATTGATATTGTTGATAAGAAAAGTGTTGATGTTTATGTAATACCAATGACTGATGATAAATCATTTAGCTTTAGTTTAGTTTATTTACTTAGAACATTAGGACTAAGCGTAGAAACTGATTATTTAAATAGAAAACTTGCTAATAATTTTAAATATGCGGAAAAAATAAATGCTAAGTATACTGTTGTAATTGGAGAAGATGAAATAGAAAAAGAATATTTTACAGTTAAAAATATGAAAACAAGAGAAGAAGAAAAAGTTTCTAAGAATGAATTTTTAAAATACATTTTAGAACAATTGGAACAGGATGATTCTTCTTGTAGTTGTGATTGTGACTGTGAAGATGATTGTGACGGAGATTGTAACTGTCATGACTGTTCATGCTTTTAGGAGGATGTTATGAAAAAATATAATAATGCAGAATTTAATATAAATAATGTTGGTTGTGATGTTACTTTATTTGGCTGGGTTTCTAAAAAAAGAAATCTTGGAGGGCTTTTATTTATTGATTTAAGAGATAGAAGTGGTATTATTCAACTTATAGTTAAACCAGATAAGGAATTTTATGATATTGCTTGTAATTTAAAAAATGAATCTGTTATTAAAGTTAGTGGAATAATAAAAGAAAGAGAAAATAAAAATAAAAATATTCCAACTGGTGATATTGAAGTTATTGTAGATAGTTTTACTTTATTAAGCGAAGCAAATGATTTACCATTTGAAATAACAGATGAAACAACTGCATTAGAAGATACAAGATTAAAATATCGTTATCTTGATTTAAGAAGAAATTATTTAAAAGAAAAACTTATTACAAGAAGTAATATTACACTTGCTATAAGAAATTTCTTATCAAATGAAGGTTTTATTGAAGTTGAAACACCAATTCTTTGTAAATCTACTCCTGAAGGAGCAAGAGACTATTTAGTACCTTCAAGAGTTAATAAAGGAAAATTTTACGCTCTTCCTCAGTCACCACAAATATTTAAACAACTTTTAATGGTGGGAGGAGTTGAAAAATATTTTCAAATAGCAAAATGTTTTAGAGATGAAGATTTAAGAGCGGATCGTCAACCAGAATTTACTCAAGTTGATATTGAGATGAGTTTTGTAGAACAAGAAGATGTTATGAATTTAACAGAAAACTTGGTAGCTTATGTATTTAAAAAAATAAAAAATATTGATGTTTCTTTACCACTTATGCGTATGAAATATGATGATGCGATTAATTTTTATGGAAGTGATAAACCAGATTTACGTTTTGATATGAAAATAAATGATATAACAAATATATTTGTAAATACTAATTTTTCTATTTTTCAAAATGTTTTAAAAGATAAAGGGATAATTAACTGTTTGGTAGTAAAAAATAAAGCAGATTCTACTTCTAGAAAAGATATAGATAAACTTAGTGAGATGATTAAAACATATAAAGTAAATGGATTATCTTGGTTAAAATATAATAATAATGAATTTACTGGTAGTATTGTTAAGGTATTAAGTGAAGAAGAATTAAATAATCTAAAACAAAGTTTATCTTTAGAAGAAAATGATTTAGTTTTAATCGTAGCAGATAAAAAAGATAAAACGAAACAAGCACTTGGAGCTCTTAGAATAAAGCTAGCTAATGATTTAGATTTAATTGATAAAAAAAGTTATAAAATGTTATGGGTTACAGATTTTCCTTCATTTGAGTATAGTGAATTAGAAAACAGATATGTTGCATGTCATCATCCATTTACTGCTCCAAATGATAGTGATATAGATAAACTTTTAACAGATAAAGGAAATTGTTATTCTAAAGCTTATGATATTGTTATAAATGGCTATGAAGCAGGTGGTGGAAGTATCCGTATTCATAATCGTGAAGTTCAAGCTAAAATGTTTGAAGCTTTAGGACTAACAGAAAAAGAAGCAAAAGAAAAATTTGGCTTTTTCCTTGAAGCATTTAATTATGGTACGCCTCCACATGGTGGTTTAGCTCTTGGACTAGATAGACTTACAATGCTTCTTACAGATACAACAAATATAAGAGATGTAATTGCATTTCCAAAAACTGCTAGTGCATCATGTTTAATGAGTGATTGTCCTAATGATGTTAATGAAAAACAATTAGAAGAATTACATATAAAAATAGATTAAAGCAAATACATTGCTTTTTTTCTTGAATAAAACTATAAAAAATGGTATTATATACTACGGAAATTTATGGAGGAATACTATGAATGATGTTAAAGAAATAGAAAAAAGTATAATAAAGAAATTTAGAAGTAAAATATATAAAAAATTCGTACATGCAGTTAAAGATTTTGAACTTATAAAAGAAAATGATAAGATTTGTTGTTGTATAAGTGGTGGTAAAGATTCGTTTTTACTTGCTAAATGTATGCAAGAGTTACAAATTCATTCTAAATATCATTTTGAACTTAAATATATTGTTATGGATCCTGGTTATAAAAAAGAAAATTTAGATAAAATAAAAACTAATTTAAAACTACTTGGAATTGATGCGGTTATCTATAAAAGTGATATATTTAAAGAAATAGAATCTACTTCATCACCATGTTATTTATGTGCTAGAAAAAGAAGAGGAAGTTTGTATGCTAAAGCAGAAGAACTTGGATGTAATAAAATTGCTCTTGGGCATCATTTTGATGATGCAATTGAAACAATTATGTTAAATATTTTGTATGCTGGAGAGTATAAAGCAATGATGCCTAAATTAAAAAGTAAGAACTTTAAAAACATGGAACTTATAAGACCTCTTTATTATATTAAAGAAGAAGATATAATTTCATGGGCAAGATATAATAATTTAAACTTTTTAGATTGTGCTTGTAATGTTACAAAAAAATCTTTAGGGAAAAGACTTGAAATGAAAAATCTTATTAAAAATTTAAGAAAAATAAATAAAAATGTTGATATAAATATTCTAAATAGTAGTAAAAATATTAATATTGATGCTGTTTTAGGTTATAAAAGTAAAAATTTAAAATATAATTTTCTTGATGATTATGAAGAAAGGAACATTTTTGATGAATAAATTATATGATGAAAATTTATATTTTTTATCTTTAATAACGTGGTGTTTAAATCCACTTGATTTTAATTATACAAAAGAGGGAATAGAAATTAATTATGATGATTATAAAATAGTAATAAATGGTAAAATTGATTCTTCTTCAAACTTTACATATGTATTGCCAAAGAAAAAACAAGACTTTATTAAAAATAATTTTAATAATAAACTTGTCGTAGTTACTACCGTTTATGATAAGTATGGTTATAGTGGTAGAACTTATTATGATAAGTATATTCCTATTGATAAGACTAATTTATTTGAAGATAATGATAACTTAAAAATACTTAATTTTATTTTAGATAGTAAAAATAAAATTAAAAATTTTACTAATTATAATATTCAATATGAAAGTTCACAATTAAGATGTACTGAAAAATTAGATACAATTATTAGTGAATTACTTTGTGAAAGTTTAAAAAAGTTAAAAATTGAAAATAAAAAATATTGTAAAATAAATGTAAAATAATTTTAATTCTATTGCTTATATTTTTATTTATGATAAACTTAAATTAACTAGAAGATATATATTTTGTATAAACCCTACAAACATCGATAAGGGAATCAGAGTATAGTTATTGGTGTTGAATGCTTAAATAATTTTAAGAATCCTAAAAATAACTAAGAGATGCCCACCTGATTATTTCAGGTTTATCGTATTTATACTTCTAGTTTTTGTTTACAAAAATGTTTTTTTTATATATAATTTATTTGGAGGTACTTATTTATGAAAAGTCGTAGTGAATTAAGAGATGTTATTGTTACAGTTACTTATCAATCTTATATAATGGAAGTTGCTAATTTAAAATTTAGTATTGATAAATTAATTGAAGAACAACCAGATATTTATAAGAATGAAGAATTTGTAATAGAAACATGTAAAGGAATTTATAAAAATCAAAAAAAGATAAGTGAAATGGCTAATAAATATTTAAATAACTGGACGATAGATAGATTAAGTAAGGTAGATAAAGCTATACTTTCACTTGGAATTTACGAACTTTTATTTACAAAAACGCCAAGTATCGTAGCTATTAATGAAGCAATTGAATTATCTAAAAAATATAGTGATGAAGATGTTACTAAGATGATTAATGCTTGTTTAGATAAAATTTATCATGAGGAATTAAAAGAAGAAAAGTAGTTTTTCTTCTTTATAGTATTTATATGAAAAAAAGAATTGTTTATTTTGATGTTTTAAAAGTAATTACTTGTTTTATGGTAATTATGATTCATGTTATTAGTAGAAATTGGTATGTTTTAGATTTAAAAAGCAATGAATTTACTTTTCTTACTATTTTAGATTCTATTTGTAGATGTGCTGTTCCAATTTATCTTATGATAAGTGGTGCGATATTTTTAAATGAAGATAAAAATATAAAGATAAAAGATATGTTTAGAAAATATATCCTTAATATATTTTTAATATATTTATTTTGGAATATGATTTATTCTATATTAAATATTATTGTATATGGTAATAAGATAATAAATGTTAAAGTTTTAAAAGATATTTTTATATCAACAATCTTAGGAAATGGAATTTTTCATTTAAAATTTTTAGTGACGATAATAGGGTTTTATTTATGCGTTCCTTTTATTAGATGTATTACTAATAAAGAAAATAAAAATTTATTACAATATTTAATTATATTATTATTTATATTTACTTGTACTCCAAGTATATTAACTGTGTTTAATATTAATTTAAAATATCCTACTTTATTTACTGGTTTTACTTTATATTTTATTTTAGGTTATTATTTAAATACTTTTGAAATAAATAAAAAGTATAGATATGTTATTTATGTTTTAGGACTAATTAGTCTTATTATTACACCTATACTTACGATAAATTATTCTATTTTAAATAATATTCATTCGCAAAGATTTTTTGAATATGGTTCTTTTAATATTTATCTTTATAGTGCTTCACTTTTTTTACTATTTAAAAATATATTTAATAAAAAAGAAGAAACAAAATTATTAAATAGTTTATCTAAATTATATTTTGGTATATATTTGATTCATGGTTTGGTTTTAGGATTATTAATGAAATATAATGTATTTAATTTAAATATGAATTTAACTATAAAGGTTTTCTTTATTTCCCTTATAGTATTTATAATAAGTTTAATAACTAGTTTTATATTAAGTAAAATACCATTTATTAAAAGATTAATATATGTTAAGTAAGAAAGAAATAACTTTCTTTTTTATTTTGTGTAAAATTAGTGAAAATACTAGGCATTACTAAAGAAAATATGGTAAAATAATTAATGAGGTATGTTTATGAATAATGAATATTTAACAGTTACACAAATAAATAAATATATTAAATATAAATTTGAAAATGATAGTAATTTAAATTTAGTTTATTTAAAGGGAGAAATATCTAATTTTAAAAATCATTCTTCAGGACATTTATATTTTACTTTGAAAGATGAAAACTCTAGGATTATGGCTGTTATGTTTAGAAATAATGCGATGAAAATAAAATTTAATCCAACAGATGGGGCAAAGGTTCTTGTTATTGGTAGAATTAATGTATATGAAGCTAATGGTAATTATCAAATATATGTTGAAGAAATGATGGAAGATGGAATTGGCAATTTAGCACTTGAGTTTGAAAAATTAAAGAAAAAATTAAGTGAAAAGGGTTATTTTGATGAAAGGTTTAAAAAACCTATTCCTAAATTTCCTAAAAAAATTGGTATAATAACAGCAACAACAGGTGCTGCGATTAGAGATATTATTACTACGATTAATCGAAGATATAGAAATGTTGAACTTGATATATTTCCTTGTTTAGTTCAAGGAGTAGGGGCTAAAGAAGATATTGTAAGAAATTTAAATCTAGCTAATAACTTTGATTTAGATGTTATTATTTTAGGCCGTGGTGGTGGTTCTATTGAGGATTTATGGGCTTTTAATGAAGAAATAGTGGCAGAAGCGATATTTAATTCTAAAATACCTATTATTAGTGCAGTAGGCCATGAAATAGATTTTACAATTAGTGATTTTGTAGCAGATTTAAGAGCACCAACGCCAACTGCTGCAGCAGAACTAGCAGTACCTTCAACAATTGAACTTATTTCATATATTAATCAGCTTAATATAAGAAGAAATAAAGGTATTGTTAATATAATTAATAAAAATAAAGAAAAATTACTTAGTTTAACATCATCTTATATTCTTAAAAATCCTGAAAGTATATATGAAGTTAAAGCACAGAAAATAGATAATTTGGTAGAAAAGTTATTATTTATAATAAAAAGTAAGTTAGACAATAATTATAATAATTTAAAACATATTGAAGTTAGATTTAATAATAATATAAAAAATACTTTAAATAATAAGACTAATAGATATATAAATATATTAAATAAACTTGAAGCATTAAATCCAATTTTAACAATTAAAAGAGGATATACAATCACTAGTATTAATGATAAATCATTTAACAGTATTAATTCTGTTAAAAAAGATGATATAATAAAAACAAAAGTTATGGATGGATATATAAAATCAAAAGTAATAGAAATAGGAGAAGAATAATATGGAAAAAGAATTAAGTTTTGAAGAAAAAATAAATAATCTAGAAAAAATAGTAAAAGAATTAGAAAATGGGGATGTAGCTTTAGATGATGCGATTAATAAATTCAATGAAGCAATAAAACTTGCTAATAGTTGTAATAAAACACTTGAAGATGCTACTAAAACAGTAAATAAAGTATTAAATAAAGAAGGAAATTTAGAAGATTTTGAGAAAGTAGATGAATAAAATATGATTCCGAAAATAATTCATTATGTATGGGTAGGAAATAATCCAAAACCAAAAGATATAAAAAAATGTATGAAAACTTGGAAGAAACATTTAAAAGATTATAAAATAATTGAATGGAATGAATCAAATTTTGATATAAGTTCTCATCCATTTGTAAAAAAAGCTTATGAAGCTAAAAAGTGGGCTTATGTAAGCGATTATATAAGAATGTATGCTATTTATAATTATGGAGGAATATATCTTGATACTGATGTCTTAGTTTTAGAAAATTTTGATAAGTTTTTAAATAATAAAGTTTTCGTAGGCTTTGAAAGAGAAAATTATCCGTTTACAGCAGTGTTTGGAGCAGAAAAAAAGAATAAATTTATTAAAAAATTGTTAGATTATTATGATAATTTAGATGCTTATAATTTTGATTTTGAAAATAATAATACAATATCAGTATCGAATATTTTAATAAATGAATATGGTTGTTCAAAAGAAAATAAAGAACAATTATTAAAAGATGGTATAAAAGTATACAAAGATGATATTTTGTGTAATCCTTCTAAAAATTCTACAACAGTTCATATTTTTACAGGAACATGGTTAGAAGGAATAAAGCCATTAAAAAGAAAGATAGTTACTGCTTTAAAAACAAATATAAAAACAAAAAAACAAGCAGAAATATATAGGAAGATTTTTATGAGGTAGTTTATGAAAAAAGTTTTTGAAAAAATAGTTAATTCTTTTTTTCATATATTTAAGATAAGAAATGATGTAATAGTATTTGAATCTGGTAGAAATAAAATTGATGGTAATCCTAAGGCTATTTATTTATATTTGAAAGAAAACTATCCAAATAAATATAAATTGATTTATTTAACAAATAAAAACATTAATATAAATGAACTTGATAAAAATGATGTTGTGTTTTATAAAACGCTAAAATCTTTATATTATTTATCGGTTGCTAAGTACTTAATAAGGAGTGAAAGTATAGGAAATATCATTAAAAAAAGACCAGAACAGGTTTACATTCAAACATTTCATGGCCACGGTCCTATAAAAAAAGGTGGTTTTGAAATAGAAGAAAATAAAAAAGGTCAAGAGTATAAAAATGGATTACTTAATCATTGTAAAGAATGGGATGTTTATATTTCAATGTGTGAACTTGAAGAAAAACATATTATTGATTCGACAGGTTTTAATAAAAAAATTATAAGACTAGGTATTCCATCTACTGATTATATTGTAAATAATAAAGATATTAAAGATAATGAATTACTTAAGAAGTTTAATATTCCAAAAGATAAAAAAGTTATTTTATATGCTCCAACATATAGATCAGATTTGTTAGGACAAGAAAATATAAATATTAGAATAGAAAGCTTAAAAAAACTAACTGATTATGTTGTGTTAGTGAGATTACATCCTCTTTTAAACTCAAAAATTAATAAGAAATTATTTGATGATTCAAACTTTATTAATGTTTGTGAGGAGGAAGACATTGTTAATTTATATTTAATAACTGATATACTTATATCTGATTATTCAGCTTCTATTTATGAATTTGCCTTAACAGGCAAAAAAATAGTACTTTATCCTTATGATTATGATGAATATAAAAAATATCCTGGTTTTTGCATTGATTATAAAAAAACATTACCAGGGCCTATATGTTATGATGAAAATGAATTGTATGATACGATACTAAATATTGAGAAGATATACCCTAAATATAATGAAAAATGGAACAATTTTAATAAAAAATATAATTATATGAATGATGGTGAAGCAACAAAAAGATTTACTCAATATTTAATAAATGGAAATTTAGAAAGAAGTGATAAAAATGAATGAAATAAAACAAGTAATAATTTTAGCAGCAGGAAGAAGCAGAAGAATGGAAAATTTAAGTAACAAAATACCAAAATGTTTATTTGAATATGACAATGAAAAAATAATATGTAGATTAGTTAGACAAATTAAAAAGTATGGTGTTGAAAAAATTGTAATAACAGTAGGTTATAGGGCTGATTTAATGAAAAAAATATTTGCTGATGATCCAAATGTAATTTTAGTAAATAATACGATGTATGAAGAGGATGTTAACATTAATTCAATGAATTTAGCACTAAAACACATTGATGGTCCATGTGTTGTTTTTGAAGCAGATACAATTATGGAAGATTCGCTTGTTAAATATGTTTTAGGTTCTGATTTTGAGGGAAAATCAGTTTGGTTTACAAAAGGAAAATTTGTAGAACCACAATATGGTGGAATATTAAAATCAGATAAATATGGTAAAGTAACAGATATTAGAATTATACCTACTTATCAAGCAAAATATAAAGGATATTCTAAATTATCAGGTTTAATGAGAATAAATAAAGAACAAATTGAATTATTTAAACAATTAGTAAATAAATATGCAAAATCTACAATAAAGCAATATTATTTAGTTCCATGGATTGAAAATTTAGATAAACTTCCATGTTATGAAGGAGATATAAGTCATTTTGAGTTTTTTACTTTTAATAAACCAGAAGAGTATTATCAAGCATTAAATAAAAAAATAGGTCAAATTGAAAAAAATGTTAAATATGAATTAGTTGATATTTCCTTGCTTAAGCCAATAGAAGATTATGATAAAACAAGAGCTACAAGTTTAGAAAAAGAAATATTAGATAAAGGTTTTTGGACTGTACCATTAATTGTTGAAAAAAAAGATTATATGATACTTGATGGTCATCATAGATTTGCTACTGCTAAAAAATTAGGATTAAAAAAAATTCCTGCTATTTTAGTAGATTATGATGATGTAGATGTTTGGACTCTTCGAAAAGAGTATCCAGTTAGTCAAAAACTTGTAAGAAAAAAGGTTGTTACTGATAAAAAAATATATCCATACAAAACTGTAAAACATAAATATTATTTTGAAATTCCTACTATTGAAAATTTAACTCTAGGAGAATTAAAATAATGATAAATATAAGATCAGTTACATGGATGCTTAATAGTGACTATGGTGAAAAGGAATTTGAAATAATAGAAAAAGTGAATCTGAAATTTGATAATTCAGAATTCTTTGTAAGAACAAAAAGGGCAACTTTACCTTGTATAAGTGAACCACTTGATTTAAAAAACATTGATTATCTAAATAGCCTATGTTTAACTCATGATATAAGATGGTTTAATATTCCAATAATTCCTAGCAACAATAAAAAAATATGGCAATTTGCTTATAATGTACTAAAAAATTATGAGCAATCTTTTGTTAACGTTTTAGCAGTACAAGATGGTAAAATTAATTATCAAATATTAGATGAATCATTAAAGTTAATAAAAAAAACATCTAATATAAGTATAAATGGTAAAGATAATTTTAGACTTGGATTATCTGTAAATGTAAAACCAAATTGTCCTTTTTTTCCGTTTTCTATTTCTGATGGAAAATTTGGTTTTTCAATTGCTTTAGAGCTTACACAAGATATAAATATGATAATTTGTAATAATTCTAAACTTAATTTAAATGAGTTAAGAACAAATATTATTAATACTTTATATCCACAAATAAAGAAAATAGAAAAGCTTGCTAATGAAGAAGCTTTAAAATATAATATTGAATTTAAAGGATTTGACTTTTCGCTTGCTCCAATTATAGATGATAATAATAATGGTAGTATTATTACAATTTTAAATTATTTAGGAGTTAATGATTTTTCTAAATCTGGTACTTTGTTTGCAACAGCTTATCTAACAAATATTTTAAAATATTTTTCATCAGAGTTTAAAAGTGTAGGATTTTCTGGAGTGATGTACTCATTGCTTGAAGATGTTGAATTATGTAAGATAAATAATGAAATTGGTGTTGATATTGAGGATTTAATAAAGTTATCGACAATGTGTGGTTGTGGAATTGATATGATACCAATAAGTTGTGATGAAAAAGATAGTAATATTAAATCTACTTTTATGGACGTAATTGCTATATCAACTAGATTAAATAAACCTTTAGGAATAAGAATATTACCCATTCCAAGAGCTAGAAAAGGAGTACTTCATTATACTAATTTTAATGAAGATGCTGATTTTATTTCTAATACTAAAGTTCTTACTCTTGCAACAAATGAGATAATTGAAAAGAATATAGATTATTTTGAGTTTTTAAAAATTAAATAGGAGTTGGTAACATTGAAAAGAAAAACACAAACTATTAAAAATGTTTTATCATATTTAATACCATATTTTATAATAGCAATTTTAGGATTTGTAAAACTTAAATATCTTTTATCGGGCTTAGGAGTTGAAATATATGCTTTAAATCAGCTATTTATACAAATATTTGCTTATATTTCAATTTTAGAGGGTGGAATAGGAGTATTAATAACGCAAGCTTATTATAAATATTTTGCAGATGAAAATATAGATAAAAATAAAATTGTTTCAATATTTATTGCATCAAAAAAAATACTTAATAAAATAGCTACATTGATGATAATAATTGGAATAGTCGTATCTTTCTTTTTAAATATTTTGACAAATAATAGTTTAAGTTTAATATATATGCAATTTTTATTTATTTTATATATTGTAAGAAGCGCAATTGAATATTTTATGTTTGCTCCTAGATTTGTCTTGATGGCAAATCAAGAGGTGTATAAAATTAATATTACTTTAAATATATATAAAATTGTCGAAGCAATTGTAGAAATTATTTTATTAATTTATAAACAAAACTATGCATTAATTTTAATATTTACTATATGTATTAGATTTTTTGCATATTTTATGGCTAATAGAAAGGTGTATAAAAAATTTCCTTGGCTTAAAACAATTAATCCTCCAGAAACATATAATTTTGATACAAAGGGAATATCAGCTATTGTATCTATAAAAGTTGTCGGAGCTGTAAATGATAATACAGATATTTTACTAATTTCTTCATTTTTGACACCTATGGCAGTTACTATTTATTCATCATATAATTATATTGTTAAATTTTTAAATGATATTGTCATTCAAATAGGAAATGGAACTGTAGCAAGTTTTGGAAATGTTATTTATGGAAAAGATTCGAAAGATAAAGAAATAAATATTTTTGAAAAGATTAATACATTTTTCCTATTTGCTGCAACGTTCTTCTTTATAGCACTTTTATTCTCAATAGATAAATTTGTTATACTTTGGATAGGTAAAGAATCTTTGATATCAAAAGTAGGGTTAATATCTATGCTCATAATAATGTATATATCAATAGTATTAAAACCATTTACTATGGTTAGAGATTCTATAGGATTGTTTAAGGAATTTAAAAAAGTTGCGATTTTTGAAGCTGTGATTAATGCCTTGTTGTCATTTGTATTTATTCTAAAGTTTAAAAAATTAGAAGTTGTGTTATATGCCACTATTATTGCTAGATTATTAACTACTATGTGGTATTATCCAAAATATATTTATAAAAATATATTTAATATATCAATCTTAAATTATCTAAAAAAGAATTTGTTAAATATTTTTTCAATTGTAATATTTTCATTTATAATAGCTTTTATAAATAAATATGTTTTAGTTACAAATTATTTTAATTGGTTTTTATATTCATTAGTTTTTTGCATTATATTATTACTATTCCTTATACTAATGTATTATCTATTTGATAATAGTTTTAGAGAACTTATTAAAGACTTTAAAGAAATGATATTTAAAAGAAAGGAGTAAAATAGTATGAAAAAAGTATTAAGACCTATTTGTTATTTTTTATATTATTTAATAGCTAAACATTTACCTGAATCTCATTCTATATTTTCTTTAGGAATTAGTTGTAAAATTAGAACACTTTTAACTAGAGGAATAATTGATAGTTGTGGAAAAAGTGTAGATATAGAGAAAAATGCTAAGTTTTCTCCTCATATAAAAATAGGACATCATTCTGGTCTTGGAATAAATTCATTAATTCAAGAAAATGTAGAAATAGGTAATTATGTTATGATGGGACCTAATGTAAGTATTTATACCAAAAACCATAAAACATCTTTAGAAAAACCAATGATTTTTCAAGGATTTGAAGAAGCTAAAAAAGTAATAATTAAAGATGATGTTTGGATAGGATCAAATGTTATAATATTGCCAGGAGTAACAATAGAAAGTGGAGCAATAATCGGAGCAGGTAGTGTTGTTACAAAAGATGTTTTAAAAAATACAATAGTTGCAGGTAATCCTGCTAAAGTAATAAAAGAAAGAAAGTAATATGGTGAAGTTATGAAAATTTATATTTTAATGCCTACTTATAATGATAGTAGTACAATTGTTTATTCACTTGATTCAATATTAAGTCAAAATTATAAAAATTATGAAATAATAATCGTGGATGATGGTTCGACTGATGATACGAAAAAAGTAATAAATAATTATAAGAAAAAATATGATAAAGATAATAAAATAAAATATATCTATCAAGAAAACAAGGATCAACTTAATGCTTTAAAAACAGCATGTAACCACATTAAAGAAAAAAATTCTTTAGTTTATATTTTACATTCTGATGATTTATTAGATAACCCTGATGTTTTTAAAAAAGCAATTAATTATATGAAAAACAATAATTATGATGCAATCATATCAAATGTCGATACTATTGATGGAAATGGTAATTTATCAGGTAAAATAAAGATAAATAAATATATTAATAAAAAATATATTATGCCATTACAATTATTATGGCTTGGGAGAAATCTTTATATTGATTCTGGTTTTTTTAGAGCAAATATTTTTCTTAATCAAGTATATAATAATTATTTAACATGGAATGGACCATTTTGGTTAGATTTAGATTCTAAGAGTATTTTAAATGTTAAAAATGTTGATTTTAATTTTTTTAAATATAGAGTGTTTGAAAAAAATTATATCAATAACGATTTAGGAAAACTATGTGTTATAAATGGTGAAATAAGGGTAGTGACAAGACTTTTAAATTATTATTATATCCCATTTTACAAAATTCAGTTTTATATGTATAGATTATTTAATAAATTAAAAATAAATAAATTATTTAGACCATTTTATTTTAATAAAGAAGCAAAAAATAAAAAAGAAGTAATAAAATTTTTTTTGCGAAAAAGATTTACAGATATTGAAATAACAAATAATTTGTATTTAAATGCAATAGATAATTTTTACTCAAAAAATACCAGTAGAACAATTGTAATAGATGAAATACCAGATGATTTACCAATTTATTTAGGAAGTGATCTAAGAACATTTAATAAAAAAATTATAGAAAACAAATTAGAAGAATTTTATGTTAATTTTTTAAACGAAATGCAAATAGGTTTTGATAAAATAATAATAAATGAAAAATATAAAGAAAAGATAACAAATATTGTTAAATTTTTATCAATATATGGTAGCGTTGAAATTGTATTTAAAAAATAGTTAGGAGTAGACATATGAAAGATAAAATAATTAAAAATAATATATTATTAAAAATACTTACAATTTTTGTTTTATTACAACCATTTTTAGATACATACATTTTATTTGATGCAAGTTTCACAGGAGCAATTGGTTTTTCTCCATCAACACTTATTAGATATTTGTTTATAATGGTGTTGTCAATTTTATTTGTATTTACTATTAAATCTAAGAAAAAATATGTTTATTATCTAGTATATGGATTAATGGTAATAGTTTATGTTATCCTTCATCATTATTATTGCTTAAACATGACAACATTATTTCCTAATAATTTTAATTATTCATTAATGCAAGAAATAGAATATATAATTAGGTTAACAGTACCACTTATTTTAATGATTATCGCATCTAATCTAAATATAAATAAAAGATTATTTAATAATGTTTGTATATGGCTTTCTTTAATTATTTCTGGTGTTATTGTAATAACTAATATATTTAAAATATCAATTGGAGCATATTATACACAAACAGTTCAATATAATATATTTGATTGGTTTAATGGAATACATAACAGTGTTAGTTTTATGTATACTGCCACTAGAGGATATTTTAATTATGCAAATTTAATTAGTAGTTTACTTTTTGGACTTACTATATATATTTTATATTTAGTTATAAGTGAATGTAATTTTAAAAATAATATTTGTTTGATATTAAATTTTTTCGCTATGTTTATGTTAGGCACTAAAGTTGCTACTCTTGGAATGTTAATTTGTTTGATTATTATGATTTTATGTTATGTTTTCTTTATAATAATTAAAAAAGAAAGATTTATTTTAAAACCATTTATTATTATCGTAGTTCTTATAGGTTTATGGTTTGTAATTTATCCTTATTCACCTTGTTATAATAGATTAAATGGAAATAATAATGATAACAATAAAAATAATGAAGTAATTGAAGATGGAAAATTTAATAAATTTATGTTGGTACTTAATTCTCTTGATGAACAAAATAAAATATCTTATTCTAAAGAATTTATTAGAGATAATTATAAGTATTTTGGAATTAGAAAAGATTATATGTTTAAAAAATATTCATATGAGTATGACCCATTATTTTGGATAGAAATGTATAACGAAGATACTTTTGATAAAAAAGATAATAGATTTATTGCCGAAAAAGTTTTACAAAGAATTGAACAAAATAATACTAATAATAAGACAGGAGTAAAACTATTTGGTGAAGGATATTCAAGAATGACTAATACAATTTATCTTGAAAAAGATTTTTTATCACAATATTATACAATTGGGATAATAGGAATATTATTATTTATATTACCTTATATACTTATACCTTTTGTTTCTTTATTTTATATTTTATTTAACAGAAAATATTTTACATTTGAAAATATAAGTATAATTATTTGTATTTTTGCTAGCTTAGCAGGAGCATATTTTTGTGGAAACACTTTAGATGGACTTACTTGGTCTATTATATATTCATTTATATATGGATATTTAATAAGTAAACTTTTTAAGAAAAATGAAAAAAAATTAGATGAAAAAAAGATTACAATTGTAGCATTACATCTTGGAACAGGTGGCGTTGAAAAATATATATCTTCTTTATGTAGTATGTTAGAAGACAGTTATAAAATAAATATAATTTCATCATATAAAGTAAGTAATACTCCAGGTTTTTATTTTAGTAATAAAATAAACATTAAATATTTAATTAACGATAGACCATATAAGAATGAATTTATTAAAGCTGTTAAAGATTTTAATATTAAAGATATTATGAAATATGGTTATAAAAATTTAAAAATATTAATATTAAAACCTATAAAAGAATATAAAGAAATAGAAAAAATAGATAGTAAATATGTTATAACAACATTATTTCATAATAAAATAGTTAGTGATGTTTTAGATGAAAACTATATAAAAATAGCAACTGAACATAATTATCATAATAATAATAAACAATATATAAATAAGGTTATTACTTCTTGTAGAAATAGTGATTATTTAGTTTGTGTTTCTAACGAATTAAAAGATTTTTATAAAGGAAAATTAAAAAACTTTAAAACCAAAGTTGTATATATTCCAAATGTAATTGATAAATTACCAATTATTAAAAAAGAACATAATAAAAACACATTAATTGCGGTAGGAAGACTTGCTAGAGAAAAAGGTTTTGGTGATTTGATTGATATAGTTAATATAATAAAAAATGATATTCCAAATATTAAAGTCAATATAGTTGGAGATGGATATGAAAAAGATGAATTAGAAAAGAAAATCATTAATTTAAATTTAGAAAAAAATATATTTTTATTAGGAAAGAAAACATTTGAAGAAGTTGAAAATTTGATGCAAGAAAGCTATATATATTTAATGACTAGTTATACAGAATCATTTGGGCTTGTTTTAATCGAAGCTATGAGTAATAAAATATGTTGTATTGGTTTTGATACTTCTGCTGGAGCTAGAGAGATATTAAAAGATGGAAATGGAATTTTAATTGAAAATAGAGATAAAAGTTTATTTGCACAAAAAGTTGTCGAATTAATAAACGATGATAAAAAATACAATTTAATTTGCAATAATGCATATAAATATTGTAAAATATATTTAGCTAGTAATGTTAAAAATAGTTGGCTAGAATTATTGGAGTGTAAAAATGAAAAAATATTTTGAAAGAATTTATAATAAAGGTATTGATAGTTTTTATAATGAATTAAAAGAATCACTAAAAAGTAATAAAAAAAACTTTATCGTAACTGCTAATCCTGAAACATTTATGTATGGGGAAAAAGATGAGGTTATTAATAATATAATACTTGATAAAAAAACTATTGTTGTTCCCGATGGAATAGGTATTGTTAAGGCAAGTAATATGCTTGGTTATAATATTAAAGAAAGAATACCAGGAATTGATATAGCAACAAAATTACTTGAATATGGAAATGAATTAAATAAAACAATATATTTTTTTGGAGCTAAAAAAGAAGTTGTTGAAAAATTAGTAGAAAAAGTAAAAAAAGATTATCCAAATTTAAAAATAATTGGATATACTGATGGATATGTAACTAATAAAGATCAAATTATGGATAATATAAGTAAGTTATCACCTGATATTGTTTTAGTAGCACTTGGTATTCCTTATCAAGAAAAATTAATTTATAATAATCTTGATAAGTTTAAAAAAGGTATTTTTGTTGGTGTTGGTGGTTCATTTGACGTATTAAGTGGATGTAAAAAAAGAGCTCCTAAAATATTTATAAAAACCAATACAGAATGGTTATATAGAATAATAAAAGAACCAAAAAGAATTAAAAGATTTTATAATAGCAATGTTAAATTTCTATTTAAAATTAAAAAAATAGATAAGTGAGGTATAAAATGATAAAAGTATTAAGTATATTTGGAACAAGACCAGAAGCAATAAAGATGGCGCCTTTAATAAAAAAATTAGAAGAAAATAAAGATATTGCAAATATTGTTTGCGTTACGGCACAACATAGAGAAATGTTAGATCAAGTACTAGAAGTGTTTGATATAAAACCTGATTATGACTTAAATATTATGAAACAAGGACAAACATTAAGTGATATAACAACAAGAGCTTTATTAGGATTAAATGAAGTTTTATTAAAAGAAAAACCTAACATAGTTTTAGTACATGGAGATACAACAACTAGCTTTGTTGGAGCTTTAGCAGCATTTTATAATCAAATAGATGTAGGTCATGTTGAAGCAGGACTTAGAACTTGGAATAAGTATTCTCCTTTTCCAGAGGAAATGAATAGACAAATGGTTGATTGTATTGCTGATATGTATTTTGCTCCAACTGAAAAGTCAAAACAAAATTTATTAAAAGAAGGAAAAGAAGAAACAAAGATATATGTAACAGGTAATACTGCGATAGATGCGATGAAATTTACCGTAAAAGAAGATTATACAAATGAAGTTTTTGATTGGATAGGAAATGATAGAATGATTCTTTTAACAGCTCACAGAAGAGAAAATTTAGGAGAACCATTATATAATATCTTTAGAGGAATAAAAAAAGCAATTGATGAATTTGAAGATGTTAAAATAGTTTACCCAATTCATAAAAATCCTCTAGTTAGACAAGTAGCAAATGAAATTTTTAAAGATGATGATAAAATAAAATTAATTGAACCACTTGATGTCGTTGATTTTCATAATATGATGAATAAAGCATATATGATACTTACTGATAGTGGTGGAGTTCAAGAAGAAGCTCCTTCTTTAGGAAAACCTGTTTTGGTTTTAAGAAATACAACAGAACGTCCAGAAGGAGTAGAGGCAGGAACATTAAAACTTGTAGGTACAAACGAACAAAATATTTATAATGCCGTAAAAGAACTATTAACAAATGATGATGAATATTTAAAAATGAGTAAAGCATCTAATCCTTATGGAGATGGTTTTACAAGTGATAGGATTGTTACAGCAATTTTAAAAAAATATAATGAATAATTATTTAAAATTACCATAATTTGGTAATTTTTATTTTACCAAATTTTAAGCATTATATATTTTATAATTTAGTAGATAATAATAATGTAGTTTGAAAGGAATGATTATTATGAATTTTAAAAAAATTTTTAACAAACTACTAATTTTCATATTTCTTATATCTATTATTAGTGTACCAAATATAGTTTTTGCTTATACAAAAAAAGTTGTACTTGGTGGAGAAAATATAGGAATAAAAGTTAATTCATCTGGTGTATTAGTTGTAGGATTTTACTCAGTTGCTGGAAAAAGTCCTGCGAAAGATGCTGGACTTAGAATCGGTGATAGAATAATCAAGATAAATGATACTGATATTAATATAATATCTGATTTAACTTCTTCTATCAAAGATAATACGGAAGTATTAGAAGTCGCATATGAAAGAAATAACAAAATTTATAATACTAAAATAAAATTATATAAAGACTCTAATAATGTGTATAAAACAGGTCTATATGTTAAAGATAAAATAATAGGAATAGGAACATTAACTTTTGTTGATCCAAATACTAAAATGTATGGTGCTTTAGGGCATGAGATAATAGAGAAAACAACAGGGACAAAGTTTGAAATTAAAGATGGAACAATATTTAAATCAAATGTTACAGGAATAGATAAAGGTACAAGAAATTCTCCTGGTGGAAAAAAAGCAAATTATATTATGGATGATAATTATGGAACAATAACTAAAAATGAAATAAATGGAATATATGGATTATATAATAAATCAATAGATAAAAATAATTTAATTGAAGTAGGGGATAGTACTAGTATAAAGCTTGGTAAGGCTTATTTTACAACAGTTATCGAAAATGATACTAAAGAAACATTTGAAATAAATATTTTAAAACTTAATAAAGATGTTGCAACAAAAAATATATTCTTTGAAATAACTGATGAAAAACTTCTAAAAAAAACAAAGGGGATAGTTCAAGGAATGAGTGGTTCTCCAATTATACAAGATGGAAAAATAATTGGTGCTGTAACACATGTTGTTGTAGATGATTTTAGTAAGGGATATGGTATATTTATTACATCAATGTTAAAAGAAATTGAAAATTAAAAAGGATAACTTTTGTTATCCTTTTATTCTACTGTAACAGATTTAGCTAAATTTTTAGGTTTATCAATATCACAACCACGTAATTTTGCTATTTCATAAGATAATACTTGAAGTGGAACAATAGTAAGCATACTTTGTAATAAATCACTTGTTTTTGGTATTTCAATTAAGACATCATATATTTCTTTATCAATATTAATATCATTTGTAACAAGAATTACTTTAGCACCACGAGATTTTACTTCTTTAATATTACTTATTGTTTTTTCTTTAATACTATCTTTTGTTACTATTGCAAATACAGGTGTATTATTATCAATTAAAGATATTGTTCCATGTTTTAATTCACCAGCTGCATATGCTTCACTATGAATATAACTTATTTCTTTTAACTTTAAACTTCCTTCCATACATAAAGCATAATCAACATTTCTACCTATAAAGAAGATGTCATTTTCATTATATATATCGTTTGCAATTTCTTTATAAACTTCTTTATTTATAATAGAATTAATATTAATTGGAAGAGATTTTAATTCATTTATTAAATTTTCTTCATCCTTTTTAGTTAACTTATTGTTTTTTCTTCCAAGATAAATAGCAATTAGTGATAAAACTAGTACTTGAGCTATATAAGCCTTAGTTGTAGCAACAGCAATTTCAGGTCCTGCTTGAGTATATATAACATTATCACAAATTCTAGCAATTGAACTTTCTTTAACATTTATTATTCCTAAACTATCACAAGATTTAATTTTAGTTAATTTTAAAGCTTCAAGTGTATCGGCAGTTTCTCCAGATTGAGAAATAGGAATAATAAGTGTATCTTCATCAAAAAAGTTTGTTTTATATCTAAATTCACTAGCTATTTCAACGTCAACTTCAATATTGGCATATTCTTCAATTAAATATTTTCCTATCATTCCTGCATGTATGGCACTACCACAACCAAGAATACATATTTTTTTATAATCTTTTTTAAAATATTTATCTAAATTAATTTCATTATTTTCAAGAATACTATTTAAAGTCTTTTTAATAACTTCAGGTTCTTCATTTATTTCTTTAATCATAAAATGATCGTAACCATTTTTATCTATTGAAGATTTATCTCCATTAAAAGTTTTAACTTCTTTTTTTGTAATTTTATTATCTTTATCATATACAATTACTTCATCACTTTTAATAATTGCATACTCATCATCTTCAAGTAACATATATTTATTTGTAAACTCAAGTATTGCAGGAACATCACTTGCAATATAATTTTCATTTTTATTAATTCCTATAATTAAAGGGCTATTTTTTTTAATAGCAAAAATTCTATCTTTAAAATCAGTATTAATTATACCAATAGCATAAGCACCACGAACTTTTTCTTTAAAAAGTTCAATAGTTTTATTCATATCGTTTGTTTTATTATATAAATCATTAAGTAAGACAACTGCTACTTCTGTATCAGTATCTGATATAAAATTATAATCTTTGAATTCATCTTTGATTTCTTTATAATTCTCAATTATTCCATTATGAACTATAGTAATTTTTCCTGCTGTATGAGGATGAGAATTAACTTTATTAGGTATTCCATGAGTTGCCCATCTTGTATGACCCAAACCTATATTACTTTTAATATTAAAATCAAGTTTTTCTTCAAGGTTTTTAATTCTTCCTTTCTCTTTTTCAATATAAAGTTCATTATCTTTTAAAATACATATTCCTGAAGAATCATAACCCCTATATTCAAGATTATGTAATCCATCAATTAATACTTTTAGGGAATTACCATTTTTCCCTACATATCCAACAATTCCACACATTTTTTTGTACTCCTAACTTTTGTTTCTATTATTATTTATGTGTTTAATATATTTTTTGTTATAATATTTATTTTATTTTTTTAATATATTTAACGTTTAACACAAAAACCCGTTGTAACATCCGCCGAATATTTCGATAATTACAAACCTCGTCAACTTATAAAGTCCAGGCGCTAATTATAAATATTACCTCCATTTATTTATAACTTAATTTAATTATAAATAAAAAAATAGCTTTTGTAAACTATTTCATTTTTTCTTCCATAAAATATCCATTTAAAACATATTTACTTTCATTAGCAACAATAAAAGCATTATTATCATATTTTTTAACAAGTTTTTGAAGTTTATAATAATTTGAATTAGATATTTCAATAAACAGCATGTATTTATCTGGAATACCTTTTTTACCTAATACTTCCATAACACTAACAGCAAAACCATTTTTTCTTAATCCATCAACCATATCAGGATAAGCTTTATTAGTTATTATTTGAACTGATAAATTACCTTTAATATATTTATTAGATAACATACTTCCAATGTATGTTCCAGAAGCAAAACCTCCAGCATAACTAATAGCAATAAAAATACTATTGCTTGTTGTATTTAATGCTTCTTTTACTATTAAAAACCATACAAGAAGTTCAAAAAAACCTATAATCGTAGCTTCTTTAGTTTTCCCTTTTACTGTTTCCATCGTTCTAAAAGTACCTAAACTAACATCTATTATTCTAACAAAAAAAATTTTAAAACATAATATTAATAATTCCATAATATATTCCTTTCCTTATTATTTATTATGTCCTAAAATTTTAAATTAATTTATTTTACTAAATAAAATAATACTGTTGCTAAACTTCCTAATAAAAGTGCTGCAAGCATAATAATTACTACAACTTTTTGAAACTTTTTATTCATTATTAAATTATCCTCCATCTTTCTTCTTTTATAGTATATCAAATAATATATCTTAAAGTCAAAAAAAATGTCATATTTATTGTTACATATTATATATATTTTTTTAATATCTTTAAATGGAGGAATAATATATGAATAAAAAAATGAACTTAAAAAAGATTAAAAAAATTAATTTAAATATTTTTAATAACAAATCATTCTTAATCTTTTTAATATCTTTATTTTTAATTGGATTAATAATAGGAATAATATTTTTTAAATTTTTAGATAGTAATGATATAAGTAAAATAAAAGATAATGTAAATAATAGTTTAACACTTCCAACAAATTATAATTATTTAAATAATTTATTTTTAAATTTAAAAGATAATATAAGTTTAAATTTATTTATTTTTATCTTAGGAATAAGTGTAATTGGAATATTATTAATATTATTTTTATACTTTAGCGAAGCATTTTCTCTTGGTTTTTGTTTAGCAAGTCTTGTAAATACATATAAAATTAAAGGAATAATAGCTAGTTTTTGTTATTTATTTCCTGGTAAAATATTGTATTTAATAAATCTTTTTCTTTTAACATTTTTCAGTGTTAAATTTAGTTTTAAATTGATTCAATATATATTTTTAAAAAAAGATACTAATTTACAAGAAGAATTTAAAAAATATTTTAAAAAAATACTTATATGTATAGCAATTTCTATTGTAATAGCATTTATTTCAGTATTTATTGATCCATTTCTAATAAAATTATGGACAAGTATTAAATAAGTTATTATAATTGTAATTAAGGGTGATTTTGATGAATATAAGTTATGAAGATTTTTTCAAGCTTTCTTATTCTTTAATAGATTTAAACGATGAAGAATATCTAAAAGATGAAGAAAGGTTAAGATATATAATAAGTAAAATAAAAGTAAAAAATCCAAAAAAATATTTAAAAGAAGAAAATAGTTTTAAACTAACAAAAGAAATATTTGAAGAATGTAAAGAAGATTTAATATTTTTAAAATATATTTTAAACAAACTTAATGTTAACAATAAAGCAAAAAATATTATTGAAAACTATTTAGACTGTATTGGTAATATTGAATTTTATTTAAGAGATTTTGAATTACCTTTTGAAAAAATCCAAGAAATTCATTTAAAATATTTAGATAGTTTTAAAGATAAGACAAATTTTAATATTATAAAAAATTTTCTTAAAAATAATCCTGATTTTTTAAGTTTTAGTTCAGTAGATGATGAAATATCTTTTGCAGATAATACAGGAGGGTTAACCTATACATGTTTTAATAGAAATTTTGTTTCATTAAATAAAGATTATAACAATGATCATATGCTTAGTATATATATTCATGAAATGCAACATATAACAGATTTAGAAAAGAAAGAATTAGGATTTAATAATTTATATTATGAATTAAAGTCTATATTAATGGAATTATATTTAAGTGATTATGTTAAGGAAAATTATGATGAAGAGTATGGTCTTAATGTAAAACTTCATATTCTTTTTAATAAACTTCATTTATTATATGAAGCTGTGGTGTTAAGTGATATATTGAATAAACTTATAGATAAAAATAAAAAGATTAATATTTTATCTTATCAAGAAACTACTAAAACATATAATGAAGAAGAAATATTAGATATTATAAGTTCAAATGAAGATGTAGATAGTTTTGTTCATTGTTATGATAGTTTAATTGCTCTTAATATTTATTTTAACAATAAAAACTGTGATGACGGTTTAAAAATAGCAGATAATTATGTTAAAAATTCATCTATTCAAGAGATTAATATGGATATTAGTTTTGATGAAGTATTAACTAATCTTATAAATGAATTAACTAGTGTTGTTAAATCTTTAGAAAAGTATACAAATAGAAAAATAGTAAGAATTAAGTAAATTTAAAATATAACGAAATATTGCTTTTTTTCTTTTTTTATAGTATTATTATGTAAGTATTTAGGAAGTGATAGTTTATGAAAAGGGTTGTTATCGGTATGAGTGGGGGAGTAGACTCATCAGTTGCTGCTATTTGTTTAAAAGAACAAGGATATGAAGTAATTGGTCTTTTTATGCGTAATTGGGATAGTTTAATGAATAATGATGTGCTTGGCAATGATAACTTAAAAAATAATGATATATGTCCTCAAGAACAAGATTATAATGATGCTTTAAATGTATGTGAAAAATTAGGAATTAAATTATATCGAATTGATTTTGTTAAAGAGTATTGGGATTATGTATTTACATATTTTTTAGATGAATTAAAAAAAGGAAGAACACCTAATCCTGATGTTATGTGTAATAAATATATAAAATTTGATTTATTTGTTAAAGAAGCAAAAAAGCTTGGGGCAGATTATATTGCAACAGGTCATTATGCAAGAATAATTGATAATAAACTTTATAAAGCACTTGATTTAAATAAAGATCAGACATATTTTTTAGCACAACTTACAAAAAAACAGTTAGAAAATGTATTGTTTCCAATTGGTGAACTTACAAAACCTGAGGTAAGAAAAATAGCAGAAAAATATAATTTAATAACAGCAAAAAAGAAAGATTCAACAGGAATATGTTTTATTGGAGAAAGACATTTTAGAGAATTTTTAGAAAATTATTTACCTAATAAAAAAGGAAATATTATAAATATAGAAACAAATGAAATAGTAGGGGAACATATTGGACTTATGTATTACACAATAGGACAAAGAAGAGGACTTGATGTTGGAGGAACTAAAGATAGATTATTTGTTGTAGGTAAAAATCTTGATAAAAATATTTTATATGTGGCAGAAAAAGAAGATAACAAATATTTATATTCAACATCATGTATTATTGATACATTAAATTTAAATGATGAACTTCCAAAAACTTGTTATGCTAAGTTTAGATATCGTAGTGAAGATATTAAAGTTAACTTAGAAAGAATTAATGATGATGAAATACTTGTAAAATATGAAAAAGCTAAAAGTGTTACTCCAGGGCAATTATGTGCTTTATATTTAGAAGATGGATGTTGCATAGGTTCAGGAATAATTAAAGAAGTAAGAAAAAATGATGAAAAATTATGGTATTTACTATAATTTTTTATTTTGTTATAATTATCTTATAAATAAATATATAAGGAGAAAAAAAATATGAAATATAAATTAAGAATGTTAAGACATATAAATTTTGATAAATTAAATAATATAATAAAAGAAATAAGCAAAAAAAATAATAAGTCTAAAATATATATCTTTTTTGATATGTTATTTTCATATATAAAACATGGTAGTGGTTATTATGATTATTATTTATTTGACTTTATTAATTTAAATGAAGAACAAAGAAAAACAATGGTTACTAGAAGTAGAAATAAGAAATTAATTTCTTTATTAAATGATAAAAAATATACAAATATATTTGATAATAAAAGTGAATTTGATAAATTATTTGCCGAGTTTTTAAATAGGGATATATTAATTTTAAAAGAAAGCAACTATGATGATTTTATTAAATTTATGAAAAATAAAGAAGAAATAATAGCTAAGCCAAATTCAATGGAAGCAGGTAAAGGAATTAGAAAACTTAATAAAAATAACTATAAGACTTTAAAAGATATGTATAATGATATTTTAAATGATAAAAATCTTGATTTATTAGAAGAATTAATAAAGCAAAATAAAGCTTATGCAAAGTTTAATCCAGAATCAGTTAATTGTTTAAGAATAGTAACTGTAATAAAAGATGAAAAAGTTTTTCCTATTTACTGTATGTTTAAAATAGGAAATAATGATTTTAGAGATAACTATCATAATGGAGGAATTTGCTGTATGGTAGATATGGCTACTGGCAAAATTATAACAAATGGTAAATCAAGTAAAGAGAATATAATAATAAAGCATCCAACAACTAATGTTAAATTTAAAGGACAAACTCTTCCTCATGTTGCTGATGCTGTAAACATGGTTATAAAAGCAGCAAAAGTTATTCCTGAAGTTGGTATTGTAGGATGGGATGTATTCGTTAATGAAAAAGGGCCTGGAATAATTGAAGGAAATAATTATCCTTCTTATGATTTTCCGCAATTTCCTGAATTTGCTGTAGATAAAGTGGGAACTTGGAAAAAATATAAGGAAATAATTAAAGAATTAAAATAAAGGTTAAAAGTGTCTTAAATGATACTTTTTATTGTTATAACATTTTTAATGTGATATACTTAAATAGTATAAAGGAAGGTATTTATGAAAAAAAATTCATTTTTGCAAGGAACGTTAATTGCTTCTTTTGCTATTATATTTATAAAGATTCTTGGAGCACTTTATGTAATTCCATTTTATAAAATAATAGGGGAACAAGGTGGCAGTTTATATAGTTACGCTTATAATATATATAATTTATTTTTAACAATTTCGATAACAGGATTTCCTATTGCTATTAGTAAAATAGTAGGAGAATATAATGAAAAGGGTATGTTTGATGCTAAAGAAAAAGCATTTAAATTAAGTAAATTTATTGTTTTAATCTTAGGATTTATTACATTTTTAATCGTATATCTTTTTTCAAGTGAAATAGCAACTTTATTTATTGGTAAATTAGAAGGCGGTAATGATATTAGTTCAATTAGTTTTGTTATCAAAGCTATATCATTTTCCTTACTTATAATACCTTATGTAAGTATTTTAAGAGGATATTTACAAGGTCATAAATATATTTCTCCTTCGACAAATAGTCAAATAATAGAACAAATCTTAAGAATAGTTGTTGTTCTTCTTGGAAGTTATCTTGCTATAAATGTTTTTAATAAAGATATTAAAACAGGAGTGGCGGTAGCACTTTCTGGTGCTTTTATTGGTGGCTTAGGAGCTTTAATATATTTAAATATTAAAATAAGAAAAAATAGAAAAGATTTTATAAAAAAAGATGAAAGTAATATTTTTATATCATCAAAAGAAATAGTAAAAAAAATATTTATTTATTCAATTCCATCAATTATTATTTCAATTGTAGCAAGTTTATATGATACAACAGATCAAATACTTGTAATTAGAGGAGCAAGTTTACTTGGATACTCTACAAGTGATGCGGAAATTATGGGTAGTATTATAGCAACATGGGGTGTAAAAATATGTATGATTGTAGCTGCTATCGGGATGGCAATAAGTATTAATACAATTCCTCACATGGTATCTTCTTATATAAATAAAAATTATAAAGAAGTTTCTAATAAGCTAAATCAAATATTAACTACTGCTCTTGTAATCATGACACCATTGTCAATTGGAGTATCAATTTTAGCTAAACCATTGTATACAATATTTTATGGTGAAAGTTTATATGGTCCGCTTATATTAAGTGTCGTTATTTTTGCAAGTTTACTTGCTAATCTTAATAATGTTTTAAATACTGCTCTTATAGGTATAAGTGAATATAAAATAATATATGTTAATACAATTTTAGGAGTTATTCTTAATCTATTTATGGATATACCGTTTATGATTATTTTTGATAAATTAGGTTTATTCCCAGTTTGGGGTGCAAGTTTTTCTTCAATTATTAGTTTCTCATTTTCAACATTTCTTGCATGTATTATGCTTAAACAGAAATATAATATTTCATTTAAAGAGTTTAATAATTCAATAAAAAAAGTATTTATTTCATCTTTAGCATTTAGTATTCCTCTTATTATCTTAAATATATTTGTTAAATGGAATTATAGTTTTATAGTAACTATTTTAATAATGTTAGTTTACATGTTAGTAGGAGCATCAATTTATATATATATAAATTGTAAAAATGGTTTAATTTATGATGTTTTTGGGAAAGATGTATTTATTAAACTAAAAAATAAATTAAAATTAAGGAAGGAATATTAAAAATATGTTTTATATTGCATTAATTATTGCTAAATTACATTTAGCTATATTAAAATTATTTCATAAAGAAAAAGATGACAAACCAGGTTTTCTAGCATACAAACTTTGTCCTAATTTTTTAGAAAAATTAAACAAACCTGATATTGTAATAGGAATAACAGGAACAAATGGAAAAACAACAACAACCAATTTATTAGCAGAAGCATTAAAAAAATGTGATTATAATGTTATATATAATGACTGGGGTGCTAATACTCCAGGAGGATATGCAAGATGTTTAATCGAAGGCGTTAATATTTTTAATAAAAAGAAAAATTGTATTGCTCTTCTTGAAATGGATGAAGTCACATGTAATGAAACAATACCTCTTGTTAGTTTAAAATATTTAATTGTAACTAATTTATTTAGAGATTCAATGCAAAGAAATGCTAACCCTGATTATATTTATGATAAAATACAAAAAGGCTTAAATAAAGATATTACACTTATATTAAATAGTGATGATCCTTTTAGTAGTATGTTAGGAGAAAAATATAATAATAAATGTATATATTTTAGCATTGATAAATTAGACACAGACAAAAAAACATCAAATAATTTAATAAACGATTTTATTATTTGTCCTAAATGTTTAAGTGTTTTAAAATATGATTATGTAAGATATCATCAAATAGGCAAACTACATTGTCCTAATTGTAGTTTTGAAAGTAAAAAAGCATCATTTTTAGGTAATTTAGACTTTGCAAATAAAGTAATAAATGTTACTAATAAAAATAATACCTATAGTTTTAATATGATTAATGAATCAATTTTTAATTGTTATAATGAATTAGCTGTTATTACAATGTTATTTACTTTAAATATTGATGAATACAAAATAAAATCAATTATGAGTAAAATAACATTACCTAAAAACAGATATATGTCAAATATAGCTAATGGTATCGAAGTTACTAATTTAGCATGTAAAGGATTAAATGCAGTTGCTACATCAAGAGTTTTTGATTATTTAAATAGTTTAAAAGAAAACATTGAAATAATCTTGTTCCTTGATGATCAATTTGACAATAAAAACAATAGTGAAGCCATTACATGGATATATGATACTGATTTTGAATTATTAAATAAACCAAATATTAAAAGAATAATTGTTGGGGGAGTAAGAAATAAAGATTATAAACTTAGACTTTTACTTGCTGGTATAGATAAAGAAAAAATATTTACTTGCGAAAAAGAAACAGATGCAATTAACTTTGTTACTACTAAAGATATAGATAAAATATTTATATTAAATGAAGTATACTATATAACTGGCGGAATTAAAATGAATGAAAAAATAGTAGAAAAAATAAAAAAGGAGAATATATGAAAATAGAAATATTATATAAAGAAGTATGTAATTTATACGGTGATTATTATAATCATATATATTTAGAAAAATGTTTTAAGAATGCTACTATTTATGAAACTACTCTTAATGAAACACCTCATTTTATCGAAGAAGATATAGATTTAATTTATCTTGGTAGTAGTAGTGAAAAACAACAAGAATTAATAATAAATAAACTTTTACCATATAAAAATAGATTAAAAGAACTTATAAATAAAAATAAAGTTATTTTAGCTACAGGGAATGCTTTTGAAATATTTGGAAAAGAAATAATAGATGTTAGTCAAAATAAAACTATTCCTTGCTTAAATATATTTGATTATTATGCTAAAAGAACAATGGAAAAAAGATATAATTATTTGTTTCTTGGAGAATTTAATAACATAAAAATAATAGGGCATAAAAGTCAATTTTCACTTATTTATGGAATAGATGAAAAAGATAAATTTATTACTAAAATAAAAGGTCTTGGTAATAATTTTGAAGATTCTTTTGAAGGATTTAAGAAAAATAATTTTTATGGAACATATTTACTTGGACCATTAACTGTTATTAATCCATATTTTACTAAATATTTAATGAAAATATTAAATCAAGATGATAAATTAGATTTTGAAGAAGAGTCTTTAGATGCTTATAACTATACTTTAAAAGAGTTTGAAAGCCCTAAAACAAACGAAAAATCAAATCATTAGTTTACTTATTACTTGACATTATTTACATAAATGGTACAATTATATTAGATAGTACTAGGAGGAATTATATTATGAATGAAATTAATAGACTTATAAATGAATGTGGTTTGTCTAAAGTAAATGTTGCTAAATATTTAGGAGTATCAAGACAAATGTTATATAATTATTTAAGTTTAAAATCACTTGATGAACTTCCAAAAGATAAATTAAACAAATTACTTAGTTTATTTGGAGTAGATAAAGAAAGTGATCTTAAAAAAATTAAAGTAGATAAAACTTTTATAGAACAAATCGAAGCTAAATTAGATGAAGATAATAATATATTAAATAAAGATTTAAATAATTTAAGTGGTCTAAATAAAAAAGAACAAACTTTATTATCAGATATTATTGGAATTTTAAAAGAAAAACTAGAAGATGATAAAGAAAATGGTTATGATACTTTAAAATATTTATTTTATTTCCTACAAACTATGGATCAGCTTGAAGAATTAAAGTATTTCTTAGCATATATGGCTAAATCTAATTGTTTAGTTGATCCACTTGAATATATATATAATGAAGATAAGCAATATACTTTTGAAGGTATATTATATTCTGCAATGAATCTTTATTCAAATGGTAGAGCATCTCGTAGTAAAGTAATTGAAACACATAAAATGTTCGAACAAGAAATAGCAAGTAAAAAAGAAGAAAAATTAGGTAGAACACAAGAATTAAATTCATTTAAAACACAAGCTTTAAATGAACTTGGTTATACTTCAATTAATGAAAATAATGCTAAAGAAGTATTTGAAAAGATTGCAGAAATTATGTCAAGAAAATTTTAATACAGAAAATAAATTTCTGTATTTTTTATTTTATAATATAAAACGACAAATTATATTATTCGTTTAGTATATCTTTAAATAAAGAATAGGGGATATGTATATGAATAATATTAAAAAAAATTATAAAAGATTAAATAATGTTATAAGTTATATTAATAATAAGTATTATATAGGTAAATTATATTTATTAATTGATATATTTATTTGTAAAATAAAATATAAAGCTAATTTAAATGATTATAAAATGTTTAGTATGTATTTACTTAATAATAAAGAAAGAAAAACGCTTCTTACAAGTGGTAAAAACCTTGTTCTAGCAAACAAATTAAACAATAATAGTCAGTTACATATCTTTTTATATAAAAATGAATTTAATGATGTTTTTAATGATTATTTAAAAAGAAAATGGATGTTTATTAATAGAAAAAATTATAATGAATTTGAAAGTTTTATAAAAAATATGGATTATATAATAGCTAAACCTAATAATAATACTAATGGTAAAAAAATAGAAAAAATAAAAGTAGGGGAGTATGATATTAAAAAATTATATAATTATTTAAAAGATAAAGATTTACTTTTAATTGAAGAAGTTATAAAACAACACGATTATTTAAATAAATTATATAATAAAAGTATAAATAGAGTAACTGTAGTAACAATTTTATATAATGATATAACATATATTATTTCCATGAATTTAAATCTTGGTAATAACTCTATTGTAGATTCATTAAAAAGGGGAGGGATGACTAATAAAATAGATATTGAAACAGGTACTTCACTACATCCATTTTGTGATAGGGGGTTAAATAATTATTATTTTCATCCAATAACAAAAGAAAAAATAAATAATATTAAGCTACCATATATAAATGAAGTTAAATCATTAGTAAAAGATCTTTCTAAAATAATTAAAACCGTAAGATATGTTAGTTGGGATATTGCTATAACAAACAATGGACCAATTTTACTTGGAGCAAGTCCCCTACCTAATATTTACCAATTTTTTATTCATAACGAAGACAATAAAGGAATATTACCTTTAATTAATGAAATATTAAATAAAGAATCTTCTGTAGATTCAATCGAGATTAAAAAAGACGATAAGTTGTCCATCTCAAATTAAATTACAATAAGTAAATAAAATTAAAAAACAATATAAATATGTATATTTTTATCTATTTTATATTGTTTTTTTACATTATATATTAATTCGTATAATTGATATTATGTCAACTTGTTATTAAGTCCTTTTTAATAGAGAAATCAATATTTTATTTTCCCTCGTTAAATCTAATATAACATAAACTTTACAAGTTTATCAACTATTTTTATTACTTAATAATTTAACAAAAATTGTAAAAATTAAAGTAAATAATAAAATTATTATTATTATTAAATACAATTCAACATAATCACCACATGAAATTCTAGACCAAAAGTCATTAGCTAAAGAACATTCAGCAAATTCATTCATAATTATAATCCCTACTCTCTTTCTTTACTGCAATTTTAATATAACATAAATTTCCAAAATTAACCATAAATGGTTTAAAAAAATTACAAATAATGTGTAAACAATAAAATATAGTATAATAATAAATTTTTTTTAAATATTTGCTATTATTTAATAATTGGCGTAAAATATATTTATAAATTGACAAATAGGAGTATTTTATTATGTTAAAAAGAATTATAGATTTTATTTTATGGCTTTTTGGTATTAAAGATGATGAAGATGGAGAAAAAGCTACTACTGATATAAAATATGAAAAAAAACCAATTATGAGTGATTATGAAATTATGTTTTATAATAGAATGAAAGACTTAGAAACAGAGTATAACATTGTACCTCAACTAGTTTTATCTAGTGTTGTAGATAAAAAATCAAAACAAAAATATCGTAGTGAATTATATAGAATAATTGATTTTGCTATTTTTTCTAAAGATTATAGTAAACTTCTTTTATTAATTGAATTAAATGATAATACACATAATCAAAGAAAGAGAAAAGATAGAGATTTAAAGGTTAAAAAAATATGTAACTCAGCAAAAATTAAACTTATTACTTTTTATACAAAATATCCTAATGAAAAGGATTATATTATTAATAGAATAAAAAAAGAAATTGAAACTAATGAATCAATGAATAAAGAAAACGACATTATTTAGTCGTTTTCTTTATTTTATATCATTATTAGTAACAGTAAACTTTATATTATTTTCTACAATACCTGAATAAAATAATATTTCATATAATTCTCTATTTTTAATATTATATTGTAATGTATAATTCATTGTATCTTTAGATTTTATTATATTACTATCATTAGAATAAATATTAGGTATTTGAGCGTTAGTAGAATTATATATTTTAAAATTATTATCTGGATTTAATGTAATAGAATTATCTCTATTATTAGTTATTTTAAATGTAAATTCTACAATATCATTATCTAAATATTTAAAATTAGTAAGTGTTATTTCTAACTTATCAATTTTTGCTGTTTCATTTATTTTATAAGATGTTTTACTTGTTATATTACTTAAATCTCTTCCACAACCTACGATAATTATTGATATTAATATTAAACTAATTATTTTTATATATTTCATACTCTACTCTCCTATTTAAGTTTATTTAAAAAACTATTTCCTATAACTGGTTTTTCTATATTAAAGTTTTCGGCAATAGTAGCTCCAATATCTGCTAAAGATGGTAATTTATCAAGTTGTTTTGGTTCTTTAAATACACTACTATAAACAATAACGGGTACATATTCTCTTGTATGGTCTGTTCCTTTAAATGTTGGATCATTTCCATGGTCGGCTGTAATAATTAGTAAATCATCTGGATTAAGTTTATTTAACATTAAAGGTATTTCTACATCTAAAGCTTCAATTGCATCAGCATAACCATTTACATCTCTTCTATGACCATATAAACAATCAAAATCATTAAGATTAGCAAAACATAGACCAGTAAATTTTTTATCCATTATATCAAGAATTTTATCAATGCCTTCTTTATTAGTACCAGATGATATTTTTTTTGTTATACCTACCCCATTAAATATATCATATATTTTTCCAATTGATATAACGCTAAAATCATGTTCTTCTAAGTAATTTAAAACGCATTTATAAGGAGGATTTAAAGAAAAATCTCTTCTACCAGTAGTTCTTTTAAACTCACCTTTTCTTCTACCTACAAAAGGTCTTGCAATTACTCTTCCCACTTTCCATTTATTATCTGTTGTTATTTTTCTTATTATTTCACAATATTTATATAAAATATCAACAGGAATTACTTTTTCATGAGCTGCTACTTGAAGAACAGAATCATGAGAAGTATATACAATTAAACTGCCTTCCATTATTGATTGTTCTCCTAATTCTTGAATGATTTCAGTACCACTTGCTGCGATATTACCAATAACTTTCCTTTTTGTTTGTCTTTCTATTTCATTTATTAATTCTTTAGGAAATCCTTCTTTATAAAAATATTTAAATGGTTCAGTAATTTTTATTCCCATCATTTCATAATGACCGTTTAAAGTATCTTTCCCAGGATTTGTAGTACTTGCTATCGTATAGTAAGCATCAACATCTTTTTTATTACTTAACTTTAAAGTATCTAAAAACCCTAATTTTTCTAAATTTGGTATAAATAAATTTCTAGCATCATTAATATGCCCTAAAGTATTACTTCCAACATCATCATATTTTAAAGCATCAGATGCTTCCCCTACTCCTAAAGAATCTAAAACAATTAAAAATACTCTATTAAATTTCATATATTATTCCTCCTTACTTCTTGGATGATACATTTCATAATCATTTTTAATTTTTTCTCTACTGATATGTGTATATATTTTGGTAGTTGAAATATCACTATGACCTAATAAAATCTGTATACTTCTTAAATCAGCTCCACCATTTAACATATGTGTTGCAAAAGAATGCCTAAGTGTATGTGGTGTTACCTCTTTTTTTATGTTTTTTTCTTCAAGTATTTTATTAAGAATTTTATTAAAACCTTGTCTAGTAAGTTTTTTACCATGATTATTTAAAAATAAATAGTCATTTATCTTACCTTTAAAAAACGTGTCTCTCATGTCATAGTATAATTTAATGTAATAAAGTGAATATTCACTAATAGGTACTATTCTTTCTTTATTACCTTTGCCAAAACATCTAACAATTGAATTAGTAAAATCAATATCCCTTGTTGTTAAATTAACAAGTTCACTTATTCTAAGACCACTGCTATATAATAATTCTAACATAGCTTTATTACGATAGTCAAATCTTGTATTAAGTTTTATATCTAAAAGTTTATCTACTTCTTCAACACTTAATACATTTGGTAATTTTTTACTAAGTTTAGGTCTATCAATAAATTCACATGGGTTAACTTCAATAATTTTTTCAATCATTAAGTATTTAAAAAAATTATTTAAAGAAGTAATGTTTCTAGCAATAGTTCTACTATCTTTATTAATATTTAAATAACTAAGGTAATCTTCAATTATTTTTTGATTAATACTAGTTATATCATTTAAATTATATTTATTTTTTTCTAAAAATGTATTAAAATGTATTAAATCATACTCATAATTTTTACTGGTTTCTTTACTTAATTTTCTTTCATATTTAGTATAATCAATATAATCTTTAATATAATTATAAAACAAATAATTTCTTTTATCTTCCATATAAACACCTTACTTATTACATATATTATTTTATCAAATATTACATTAAAAATGAAGTTTTTTTGACATATTACTTAAAAACTATTATAATTTCATTAGAAAGCAGATTTTTTGTAAACTGGTACGGTATTAATTATTAGTACTCCCAGTGGAAGAATTTGCTTTTTTATCTATTAATTTTAGTTTTTGCACTCTGTAATAGTTTTTTCCATTTAACATACTAACTACATCAAACTCAAAATGATATATCATTTTATTATTGTCATTATAAAAAACACTTTTTGTGTTATATTTTGTAAATAATGATTTAGCTAATTTTTTAATCATATTAATTTTTTCATTTTTAATATTTAAATTATTACATAGTTCAGGAATATTGTTTGTAAATATTCATTATATTCAAGTTTATTTTATTTTAATTTTATGGTATTATATAAAAGAACAAAGAGGTGATCTTATGGATGTAATTGGAGTAATTGCAGAATATAATCCATTTCATAATGGACATTTATATCATATTAAAGAAATAAAAAGAATGTATCCTAATAGTATTATAGTAGCAGTAATATCAACTTCTTTTCTACAAAGAGGAGAAGTATCTGTTTTAAATAAATGGGATAAAACTAAAATATGTTTAGAAAATAATATTGATATAGTTATTGAGCTTCCTTTTGTTTTTTCTAGTCAAAGTGCTGATATATTTAGTTATGGTGCATTAAAAATATTACACTATTTAAATGTAGATAAAATAGTATTTGGTAGTGAATCAAATGATATAAAATTATTATATAATTTAGCTAAAGAACAATTAAATAACAAATTATATGATAAGAAAGTAAAAAAGTATTTAGATGAAGGATATAACTATCCTACCGCTATGTCAAAAGCATTAAGTAATGAAGTATCTACTCCTAACGATTTACTTGCTATATCATATATAAAGCAAATTATAAAAAATAATTATAATATAACTCCAATTAGTATAAAAAGAACAAATAACTATCATGATATAAATATAAAATCTAATATAATAAGTGCTACTTCTATTAGAAATTTAATTAAAAATAATAAATCAATTAAAAAATATGTACCTAACGATACATATAAATATATTTATAAAAATATTGATATTTTTAAACTTTTGAAATATAAAATTAATGCTGATAAAAATAATTTAAATACATATCAAACTGTAGATGAAGGAATAGAAAATAGAATTATTAATTATATAAATAAATCTAAAACTCTTGAAGATTTTATATTTAATATCAAAACAAAAAGATATACTTATAATAAATTAAATAGAATGTTTATTCATATTTTAACTTCTTTTACTAAAGAAGATGCTAAAGATATTGATATAACTTATATAAAAGTATTAGGTTTTAATTCTAAAGGAAAAACTTATTTAAAAAAGATTAAAAAAGATATAAATATACCTCTTATTACAAGTTATAAAAATATAAATGACAAGATTTTAAATATTGAATATAAAGTAACATGTATTTATAGTATTTTAGTAAATGATGATACTTTAATAAAAAAAGAATTAGAAAAACCAATTATAATCGAATAATTGGTTATTTTATTGCATTAAATTTAATTTTCATATCTTTTCCTATTGTAATAATATCTCCTTTTTCTAAAGTAACATTATTATAGTCTTTTAAATAAACGTTATTTTTTGTATTATATTGATTACCAACACCCATAAGAATATTTACTTTTAAACGATTTTTATCTGTTTTAATATATAAATTTCCATTACCACTTAAAGCATGTAAATTATATATTCCTTCTTCAATATTACTTCCAACAGTCCAACTACCTTCAAGTAAAGTTTTTGACTTTCCTACGGCAGATTCATCAGGTTTAATGATATCTTCACTTTTATTATGGGCTTTTTTAAGTGAATCATCTTTATAATAATATAAATCTTTATCTTCATCTTGTGAATAATAAAGATGATTATTAGATTTATTATAAACATTAGTTATCTTATTATCTTTATTAAGTTCAATTATAATATTTTTATTATCTACAGTTAAATATATTTTATTATCTTTTATATTACTAACTTCTTGAAAATCTTCCATTCCAAGTTCAATAAGTTTGTTTACTTCACCTTTTAATAACATTTCTTCTAATTTTAAAACATCTCCATATACAACATAATTTTTATTATTTATTTTATATTCATAAGTTTTATTAGTTATAATAAAACTAAATAATGCTGCTAAACCAATAAGAAAAAATGCTACTAAAAATATAATTACAGCAAGTGGTCCTGCACCATTTTCTTTATCATACATAAACTTCATTCCTTTCATATATATTATCATACAAAAAATTAATAAAAATATCAAATATAATTATTAATTTTTATTAATTAAGATTATCCATTTTATTTAAATATACCTTCTTTGTTAAATCATTATAGTTATCTTTAAAAACATCAATAACACTTAATTTAATAATATTACTTAAATTTTTATCAGTTTCTTTTATTAAAGAAATAATCTTATCTTCTTTTTTCTTTACTAAATTATTTGTTATATTTTTATAATAATTTAATAATACTTTTTCAAAACTATAATCATTTTTATTTATTTCTAATATATTATTATTATATATTTTAAGCTTATTTTCCACTTCTTTTATATCACTATTTAATATTTCATTTGACTCTTTAAATATAGATAAAATCTTAGAAAATAAAGTATTATTATACATAACCATATAATTATTTAGTTCTTTTAATTTTTCATTTCTACTAATATTAGATTTAACTGATAAATATTCTAATAAATTTTTATTAAAAACACCTAATACTTCTTTTATTAAAAGACAATTATTATTTAAATATTTATTAACAATTAAAACATTATTATCATTATATTCATCTTTTATTTTCTTTAAATTAAGTAATTTTTCTTTTTCTAATTCTTCTTCAATATCTTTTAGCATATCTTTTAAATACATATTTATATTTAATAAGATATTATCTAATTTTTCATTTAAAATAGTCTTATAACTATTAATTAATTCTAATTTTAAACTATTTAAGATAGATACAAGTATTTTATATATATTAACATTATTTTTTAAATTATACATAATAGATAATTTATAAATAAATAATTCAATATTTTTATCTATTTTATTTATTTCAAATGTGTTTATTTTTTTTATATCATTTATTTTTGTTTTATATTTATTTATCGAAGCATTATACTCTTTCATACTAAGAAGTGAATTTGAAATTAATTTATCTAATTCATCACTTAAATAAGTTATATTGTAATTAGTTTTTTCTTCTACTACAGTGATAATATTTTTAATATTTAAAGCAAGATCATTTACTTCTTTTTCATAGTTTTTATTAGAAAATAAAGCATTAAATTCAATATCTTCAAGTAATCTATTTTTAAATCTTGTAATTATAATGGAAACTTGTTTATTATATAAATTTATATCAATACTATTATAATAATTCATAAACTCATCTCCTTTATCTTCACTTATATTTTACTATAAAACTAATATAATTTACACATTTTACAGACATGTTTACATATACATTTACATAAATTCTATATAGACAAATAATTTATTTTATCGTATACTATTGTTAGAATAAAGGGTGATTTTATGGATAAAGGTTTTGATGATTTAAATTCTTTTTTAAAAAATAGTTATGAAAAAAATAAACTTAAAAGAAAAAAGAAAAATAAATACCTAATTATTTTAGTAAATATAATAACAATTATAACCTTAATTGGTGCAGGTATTGGAATAAAAAGTATAAACGATTATAAAGATGAAATAAAAAAAACAAGTGAATATGAAAAAAGTATATTAAATAGAAAACCTATTTTAATCGAAAAAGAAGAGATTAAAAAAGATTTATATGACTTTACAGAACTTTTAAAAACTAATCCTGATACTGTTGGATGGTTAAAGGTAAATAATACTAAAGTTGATTTACCAATTGTTAAAACAACAGATAATAAATTTTATTTAAATCATAATTTTGATAAAAAATATAGTACATTTGGTTGGGTATATGTTGATTATCGTAATAATTTAGATAATCTAAGTAAAAATATAATTATATATGGTCATACTTATAAAAATGATTTAATGTTTAGTAGTTTAAAAAATGCTTTAGAAAAGTCTTGGTATGAAAATAAAGATAATTTAATTATTGAACTTAAAACTCCAAAAGATAATTATAAATATAAAATATTTTCTATATATACAACTAAAAAAACTGATTCATATTTAAAAACATCATTTACCAGTCAAGAGTTTAATGAATATATAAATAATTCTTTAAGTAAAAGTATTAATAATTTTAATACTGAAGTTAATGAAAGTGATAAAATACTTACCTTATCTACTTGCTATTTAAATAGTAATAATAGACTTGTTATCCAAGCTAAATTAGAAAATTAAAACAGTAATTAAATACTGTTTTTTCTTATTTTTTCTACTTGTTTTTTTAGTTATTAATCAACCATACTAATATTTAAATAATTGTTTTTTAATTGTTACTGAATTTATGTAATAAATAATTATTTATATTTTGATTACTTCAATTGATTTTCTATTAAATTTGCATAAATAATAAAGTTCAATTTTTCTAGCTATATCTTTGAAATCAAAAAAAACATTTTAAATTTAGTATGACTTATGATGTCTAAATCTTTTCTAAACTTAAATATTAAATACTTTAATTTTCACTATCATCAAGCATTTCTAAAATAGTTCCTGCTATTTTTTCAGCTAATATTGGAGGAACTGAATTTCCAATTTGTAAATGAATATCAGACTTGGATCCTTTAAAGATATAATTATCTGGGTAACTTTGAATTCTAGCAGCTTCTCTTGCTGTTAAACCCCTATTTAAATACGGATGAATACATCTAGAAGAAGAAATACACGCAAAATTTCTAGTTATTGTCATTCCAGGTTCATTAGGATTTAATCTTGCATAAGTATTTCCGTAACCCGATGTAGGCATAAATTCTTTCGGAATTACATCTTTAACATCCCATGCGCTTTTTCCAATTGGAATATATTTCATCATATTTATTGCCTTTTTATTATGAACAGGTGGTCTATGATTAATTAAAGATGTCGCACCATTTCTAATTTTTTTTTGATAATCATTTCTTGGCTCACAAAGATACTCTTTAATTTCTTCATTATTGCTTTGAGGTAAATCACCAATTGCATCCCATAATGTTAAAGCAGGTATTAATCCTTTTTCTCCACACAATGTATGCGTTTTTTTTGGATATCTTATTTTAATATCGGTTCTTGTTCCAATAAAGATAGTTCTTTCTCTCTGTTGAGGAACGCCATATTCTGCAGCATTTAATAATTTATATTCCAATTTGTAGCCTATATCATTGAAAGATTTTAAAATATTTTCTAAAACCTTTCCACCTTCCATACTTAAAATTCCAGAAACATTTTCCATCACAAAGAATTTAGGCTTTATATCATTTACTAATCGAACATATTCTTTAAATAATTTATTTCTAGGATCATCAATAAACCTTTTGCCAAGCGTTGAAAAACCTTGGCATGGGGGTCCACCAATAATAATATCAACATCTTTTCTGTTATATCCTGTTCCTTCTAATAATTCATCTCCAGTTAATTCTGCAATATCTTTTACTATATATTTAACATTAGGATGATTCACTGTATATGTTTCTCCAGCTGCTTTCCAAATATCATTAGCGCTAATTATATTAAATCCGCTATTTACAAACCCTGTTCCTAATCCACCAGATCCAGCAAACAATTCTACACAATTATATTTTCTCTTCATACTAACTCTCCTTATCAAATTTATTTATAATTTTTTTTGCTTCTTTTAAATTATCTTCAATTAGTAATTGTAACATAATGATTTGAATTTCTTTTTCTGATTTTAACACAAAATGAGGATCATAAATCTTTTCAACTCGGCCTTTATTATCAAAAACAAAATAATTTTTACTTGCTTTATTACAAAAAGAGCATTGAGGAATAGTATTATCTAGTGTCAAAGGTTTGCTCGGATCCTTATGTCCCTGTTGTAATGTAGTAATAGACGCTGGATATAAATAATTGGGTTTTCCTTCTTTCGAACCACATGTAGCACATCTATTACCATAAATTTTTTTTAATTCTTTCCATGAATCAGCAGTTAAAGATGAAGTTCTTTTTAATTTTTTATATGAAGGATATGGTTTTTTTATTGTTTTTAACATATATTCTCCAGATTTAATTCCTAAACATTTACATTCATAATCTCCTCTAGTTCCGGATAGAATGTACCATCCTGCTTGTTGAGCCAAATGTCTTGCTTGTTGAACATCATTAATATAAAATCCCATAGTTCGTAAATAATCTGTTAATTCTTGTTTTGAAACAATTTTACCTATATTAGTATATAAATATATTAGTACAAGAGAATTAAGTGTATAGTTACCATTTGAATATAATTTTGGCATTTTAACATTATATTTTTTAAGATGTTTTTTATATTCACTTAATATAACATTATATTTTTTTTCAATTTCAGCTTTATTATTCATAAATTTCACCTTCTAATTTTTAAAAATTTTATTCGTATATTATTATATCACATATAATACTGAGTAGTAAATTGATTAAGTTTAATAAGTTGAAACTTTTGATATTTACATTATAATATTTATATTTATTTTTATAAAAATGAATATAAATATCTGCGATTGGGTTTAGGTAAATTATAGCAAGGGTCTTTGTATACATTTTTATGACGGCCTAGCTCTTTTCTTTTTATTATCCTAGTTTTAGAATGTGAGGATTATTTAGCTAGTCTTATATAACAAGCGTGATGAGGAATATTGAGATTCTGGAGTTCAATCGTATACGAAAGGAAGTATTTTGAAAGTATTAATTCTATATTTGGCATTGGTGAATTAACAACATCTTTAATAATTGCAGAAATTGGTGACATAAATAGATTTAAAAATATAAAAGAATTTTCCACATATTATGGGTTAGATCCTTCAATAAAACAATCTGGTAAATCTATAAATATAAAAGGCCCTATTTACAAATCTGGAAACAAATATTTAAGGAAAATTCTTTTTGTATCTGTATTAAATATTCTATCTGTTACTAAATTATGTCGTATAGAAAATGATATTGAAACTTATTACAAAAAAATGTAATGAAGGAAAACATCATTACATTGCAACAATTGCAGGTACAATTAAACTTCTTCGACAAATTTTTGTACTATGCAAACAATTAGATAAGTAATCAACACCACTTGATTACATTAATATTATACACCAAATAACGCATTATTTGATAGTTTTTAAAAAACATCAAATTTCGCGTGTTTTCAGTATGTACTAATATATCATAAAAACAAGTGGTTGACAAATCTTAGAATGTCATAATAATTCAATTTATAATCAGAAGATTATAAAATTATTCAAAATAAGTAATTATTAATTTAAAAAACATAGTTAATTAATTACAATAACACTTATAAAATCTGCATTTAAAAAAACACAAAATTGATATTTTATTAATGAAAGAAAAATCTTTTATTTTTCAAACTAGTTTTCTTATTTTCTCTACTTGTTTTAATGTTTCATTCAAACTAATATAATTATTAGGGGTTTCATCTAAATTCTCTCTTATTTCTTGTAAAAAGTTAAAGTGATAAGCAAAATCTTTTATAAATATTTTATAGTTTTCTAAAACTATCTTTTCTAAATTTTTATCTTTTTTATTTTTTATTAATAACCAATTATCATCTAAATCAATTAATTTAGGATTACTTTTTTTATCAATTAATACATTTGAATATATATCTGTTGGATATATATATTCGTTAAGTAATTCATAAATATTATCTAGTAATTTTACCATTATATTATAAAATTCATTAGGATTATTTATTAAAAAGGTTTCTATATCACATGAATTTTTTATATATTTAAGTATTGTACCTATTATTATATTATTATATTTTACTATTCCTAAAGGAAAGTCTGTATTTTTGATGTTTTTACTTCTTTTTTCTAATTCAATAAATTTTTCTTTTTGTAAACATAAACTTTCTAAATATTTTTTGGTATAATCAGGAATATCTTCTTCTTTTTCAAGTCCTAAAAGACATGTATATTTTCTACTTATTTTTAATAACTCATTAGAATTATATATAAAAACAATACCTGAAGAAGTTTTTTTAGTTGTTAATCTTGGATATAAATTTATTGTTTGTTTATCAATAATTAATTCTTTCATAAACTTCACTTTCCCTTTAATGGCTTTTATTATAACAAAATAGATATTTAAAAGCAAGGAAATTCCTTGCTTATTTTACAATTTGGCTATAATTTAAATTGTGAATTATAAAGTTCTGCATAAAAACCATTTTGTTTTAAAAGTTCATCATGTTTACCTTTTTCAAGTATTTCTCCATCCTTCATTACAATTATAAGATCGGCATTTTTTATTGTAGACAACCTATGTGCTATTATAAATGAAGTTTTTCCTTTTGTTAAAACATCCATTGCTTTACTTATTAACTCTTCTGTTCTTGTATCAACGTTTGATGTTGCTTCATCTAGGATTAAAAAAGGTGTTTCTTTTATAAGTGCTCTTGCAATAGTTAGAAGTTGTCTTTGACCTTCGCTTACATTTGTTTCTTCATTTAAATAACTATCATATCCATTAGGAAGGGTTTTTATAAAATGATCCATTCCTACGATTTTACAAGCTTTTTTTACTTCTTCTAAAGTTATATTTTTTCTATTATATATGATATTTTCTTTTATAGTTCCATCAAATAACCAAGTATCTTGAAGAACCATTGTAAATAAATCATGAACATTTTCTCTTTTTAAATCTTTTATTTTAATATCATCAATTTTTATATCACCAGAATTTATATCATAAAATTTCATAAGTAAATTAACCATTGTTGTTTTACCACTTCCTGTTGGTCCAACTAAAGCCACTTTTTGACCCGGTTTTATTTTAACTGAAAAATCTTTTATTGTAGGAGTTTTATTACCATCATATGTAAAACACACATCATTAAATTCTAATTTGCCTATAACTTTTTCTTTTTCAAGAATTTTTTTATTTGTTTCTTTTTCCATTTCTTCTTCATCAAGAAGTTCAAATACTCTTTCACTAGCAGCAGCAGTTTGTTGGAAAGAAGACATTGTTTGTGCTATTTGACTAAGAGGAGATGTAAATAATCTAACATATGAAATAAATGCTACGATTACGCCAAAACTTATTTTGTTATTAATTACAAGTAACGCACCGACAATACAAACACATACATAACCAAAGTTACCTACAAACATCATCATTGGAGGCATAAGTCCTGATAAAAAACCACTTTTTCTTGTGGAGTTAAATAATTTATCGTTTATTTTATTAAAATTAGCTCTTGTTTCTTCTTTAGCGTTATATTTTTTTACAACAGCAATATTAGAATAAATTTCTTCAATATTAGCATTTAAATTACCAAGTTCTTTTTGCCTTTCAATAAAATATTTTTGACTTTTAGATAAAACAATAAACATAAATATAAAACCAAATAAACTAGATATAATCGCTGTTATTGCCATTAAAGAGTTTGTTACAAACATCATTATAATTGTACCAATAAATAATGTTAAAGCACTTACAAAACTTGCTAAAGAATTATTTAATGTTTGTGAAACAGTATCAACATCATTTGTAACCCTTGATAAAACATCTCCAATTTTGTTTTTATCAAAATATTTTAGTGGAAGTTTATTAATTTTTATAGATATTTTTTCTCTTAGATTTTTAGAAAACTTATTAGCTACAACAGTCATACTAATAGATTCAATATATGTAAATAAAGCACTTAAAATATATATTATTGCTAAAAATATACTTATAACTTTAATTTTATCTAAATTCATCTTTGGTTTAACAAGTTCTTTTATTGTTTCAGACATCAAATCCAGTTTTGAGTATAAATCACTTATATCATCTTGTTTTATATCTTTAGCTATATTTAAATATTCTAATTGATCATTTATAGATATTTTTATATTATCTATTTCTATTTCTTTTAGATTATTATTTGTATAATTAAAATATATTTGTTCATTCAAAGTTTTAAAATTATCTTTATTAATTATTAATCCATTTGTTATTTCATCAGTTAGTTTTGATAATTTATTAGGAGTTATAATTGATAAGATAGATCCTACTACTGCGAGTAATAAAGAAATAATAATTAATATTTTATATTTATTAAGTTCTTTTACCAAACGAGAAAGAGATTTTTTTAAGTTTTTAGGTTTTAAATTTTTATTATTTTCATTATGCATTTAACTCATCCTCCTTTAATTGTGAAAGTGCTATTTCCTTATAAACATCACATGTTTTTAATAGTTCTTTATGTGTACCTATTCCAACACAATTACCATTATCTAACACTATTATTTTATCAGCATTAATTATTGTGCCTATTCTTTGTGCTACGATTAATATTGTTGCAGATTTAGTATATTTTTTAAGTTCTTTTCTTAATGTATAATCTGTTTTATAATCAAGAGCACTAAATGAATCATCAAATATATATATTTCAGGATTTCTTGCAATAGCTCTTGAAATAGCTATTCTTTGTTTTTGTCCTCCGGAAAGATTAGTTCCAGATCTAGCTACTAAAGAATTATATTTATTATCTAATTTTTCAATAAATTCACTTGCTTGAGCTACATTTGCTGATTCTTTTATCTTTTTTAAAGACACTTTTTTACCATTTACTTTTCCAAACCCTATATTAGAATTAATTGTACCTGAAAAAATAACTGCTTTTTGAGGAATATAACCTATTTTATCATTTAATACTTCTTCTTTATAATCTTTAACATTAATATTATCTACTAAAATTTCACCCTCAGTTACATCATAAAATCTTGGAATAAGATTAATTAAAGTAGATTTACCACTTCCTGTTGACCCAATAAAAGCAACTGTTTCACCTTTTTTAATATCAAATGAAATATCTTTTAATACATATTCTTCGGCTTTTGGATATTTAAATGAAACGTTTTTAAAAGTTATTGTTCCTGTTTCTTTAGATGAAGTTATATTACCCTCTTTTAATTTAACTTTTTTATCTAATACTTCATTTATTCTTTTAGCAGATACTTGTGCTCGAGGAAGCATCATAAAAATCATAGCAAGCATTAAAAATGACATTATTACTTGCATAGCATAACTTGAAAAAACAATCATATCTCCAAATAATCCTATTTTTGAAGAAAAAGAAGCATCATTTATTAAATATGCCCCAACATAATAAATAGAAAGAGTTAAAAAGTACATAACTAAATACATCATTGGGGACATAATTGCAAAAGTTTTTTGATTAAACATTTGTTGTTTTGTAAGAGAAGTATTTACTTCGTTAAATTTATTTTCTTGATAATTTTCAGCATTAAAAGCCCTTACTACTCTTATACCAGTTAAGTTTTCACGAGTTACATTATTTAATTTATCAATAAGCTTTTGAATGATTTTAAACTTAGGAACAACAATTAAACTTATAATAATAAGTGTAACAAGAAGAATAGCTAAAGAAACTGCTGTTATAATACTCCAGGACATATTTTTATTTAATATTTTTGTTACAGCCCAAACTGCCGTAATTGGAGCTTTAATTAAAAGTTGTAATCCCATTCCAAGCAACATTTCTATTTGAGATACATCATTTGTAGTTCTTGTAATTAAACTACTTGGACTAAATTCTTTAATTTCTTCCATGTCTAAATCTTCAACTGTATTGAATAATTTACTTCTAATATTCATAGAAAATTTACTTGCTATATAAGATATTAAAAATCCTACAACTATAGAACAAATTAAACTTCCTAAAGCACAAAGTAACATATAACCACCATTAGTTACAATATCTTTCATCTTACTTCCTTCAGTTTGAACTAGCTTTGTTATCGTAGCCATATAATCAGGCATTTTTAATTCTAAATCAACAGATATAAAAATAAATACACATGATATTAATATTAAAAGTATTTCTTTTTTTCTTAGATTCTTAAGTAATTTTATCATACAATTCCTCCATTATTAACAATACGACATTACATTTTACTCTAAAAATATTAAAATGTCTACATATTTCACTTATATTTTACAAAAAAGGTAAAAATATTATTCACTCTTTATTCTTAATATCATATAATAAATTAGATGTCAATAGTAAATGATGTTGATATTGAATTTATCATTTTTATTAAACAAAAAGAACTCTTTTATATATGAGTTCTTTTTGTATTTTATATATTTAAATTATTCATTTGTTATTACATAGCGTACGGTATAATATACATTGCTGCCATAATATGTGAAATAATAAAATACTCCAGCAGATAATTTACTATTATATTCTCCACCACGAACATACCACGATTTACTTGTATCAAGAACATCATTACCATCATAATACCATCCTTTTGTTGCATATAATGCATGACCTTGATATTCGGTTGTTGTATAATTATTATAATATTTTTTATCTGGTAAATCGTTAAATCCTGAGGCACTTTTTGAATTGTTATAAACACCCATAACATATTCACCACGACCACCACTCATGTCATATATACCATATATATTATTAGTTGTTGAAGCAGCTTTTCCTAGTGTTGTATTATATGCTCCGTTTGTTGCAGAACTAGAACTTCCTGCAGGAGCTCCATACCCTGTTTTATATGAACTATTATTGTTTATCCCTATATCAATACATGTCGTACTATCAGCACATCTTCCATATATACTTTGTGTTAAATATGCTACTGCTCCCCATTCATTATTTTTACTCATATGAGTATCTACTTCACTACTTACAAACCCAAAACTATTATTAGGTTGTTCCATACTTCTTCCTGCATAAAAGTAACTACTTACATTATTTACCGTTACACTTACTAAGTTTGGTTTTATTAGTATATTATTAGCATTACTACATGTTGTAGTTGTGCAACCTAATTTACCATCAGTTGTACTTGTTTCAAACTTACCATACCAAAAACCACTTAGCTCTTTATCCCCAAAGGTAAATGCATCTATTGCTGTTTCATTTTCTTTTACAAATGTTACATCTATTGCGTTAGGCAATGCCACTGTTCCACCATTATAATTACTTGGTATTACTGCATTAAATCTTGGTATCCATACCCACATTGTTGTTATAACATCCATTGGTATAACAGTTCCTGGATTTTCATTTTTATATGTTTCTAATCTATCACTTGTTATAGTAACTGCATTAGCCCAAATCTGATTATCATAATTGTACCATCTATTTTCCATAGTTTTATTATTTATATCTGCTTTTTTCCATGAGCTTGATGTTTCATCATAATATACTGGTATCATATTTGATGCTAAAACAGGTTTATTTGCATTACTATTATCTTCGTTTTTATTAAGTATAAATTTATATGGATTAGAGCTTGTGCCATCTCCACTTGATATTTGGACATTATACTTTAGATATAATGTTGGACGAACAGCATAATTATTATTACTGGCACTATTAAAGCCAACAAGTCCATCAGCATCAATATTGAAAACATCGCCACTATAATTGCTACGTTGAGGAAGTAACCATTCATTTTTTTTGATATTATATAGCCAATTATTACTTGTACATGTTTCATCATTATAACTTGATAAATTAGATGTGCAAGTATCACTTGCTGCATAACCATAATCACTTATGTACATAAGCCCTATTTTTCCTGTCCAACTATTTGAATTTGTTCCATAATAATATGTATTACTACCGCTTATTTTCCTTTCGTATTGATACATCATATCTTTAGATATACCAGTTGATTGGGTATAACCCCCTAAATAGTATTTAGCATTACCTATCATACTTTGTTCATCAATATTTGATAATGTATTATAATATGTTGTATTAAGATAGGTTTTAAGTGTTGCTCCTGTCCAGTTATTATAGCTTGATGTTGATGATACTTGAGTTGAATTCCAAAGTTGTGTTCCTACACTTGCATTTCTTATTAATTTAATTCTATTTTCTGTTTTCCCTGTTCCATCATCAACAGGAAATACTCCTATTATTCGCCATACTTCATTATTAAATGTTACATAATTTTTCGGACTTGCTCCACGATATCTATATTCTGTTATACTTTCATTTGTTCCTATTTGAAGTGTACTATCAGCTTCATGTGTTATGGTATATAGTCCACTGTTATCTTTATTATCTGTTAATGCTATTAAAGTGTTTGCTGCGCCACTTTCATATGTATTTACATTAACTTTAAATTTAAATGTATGATTTTCTAATGTAACATTGGTTCCATTCTCTGTTTCTGCTTTTGTTGTATATTTACTTAAATCAACATCATTTTTTAACCATATTCTTAATCTATATGTATGTGTTTGTATTTCATTTGAATTATTGTATGTAAAATTATTTTGATATATTGTCTTGGCATTTGTTATTTTATTATTATCTTCTAATTCACTTATTATAACTGGTTCTACTAATGAATTATCATTTTCATCTGTTAAGTATGATTTTATATCACTTTCATTAAAACTATTTGTTGTACTTGTTTTTAGTATTGATATTTCATAATCCACACTCATATCTTTTACTAAATTACTTGATACACTAAATTCAAAATAATTACTTTTCTTTCCATCTATATCACTTACTGGCGTTGTATTTGTTATAGATATTTTATTTTCACTTTCTTTATATGTAAATGATATTAAATCACTTGATACAAAATGTGTTTTTTGTCCTTCTAATCTTATTTTATAAAATGAATATGTTACTCCCGTTACTATTAAAAGTATTGCTATTATAAACATAATTAAGACTAATTTATTTTGTTTTAGTTTTTCTATCATATTATCAAACTTCCTTTTATTTTATTAACTATTAACTTTATAAGGTTATTATATAATATACCCCCCCCATGTCAATATTTTTCTTTACACTTTTCAACAGGTGTCAAATTTGGTATATTTTTCTATCTTACAAGATTTATTTTATCATAAATTTATGTCATTTATTGTTGGTAATTTTTGCCAAATAAAAACAAGCTATTGCTTGTTTATTTTGTACCTGTAGAACCAAAACCTCCTATTCCACGTACTGTATCATTTAAATTTTCTACTTCATTAAATTCTACTTTTAAGAATGGGGTTACTACTAGTTGTGCTATTCTCTCATTTTTATCAATTGTTTGAACTTCATTACTATGATTATGTAAAGCTACCATTATTTCGCCTCTATAATCACTATCTATTACTCCAACTTTATTAGCAGGAGCAAGACCTTTTTTTGTTGCTAAACCACTTCTTGCATAAATAAGCCCTGCATAATTTTCTGGTATTTCCATACTTAATCCTGTTTTAATTAATTTAGTTTCCCCAGGATTTATACTTATATCTTCATCCATACAAGCATATAAATCACATCCAGCTGAATAAGCTGTTCCATAAGTAGGAAGTTTAGCTTTTTCATTTAATTTTTTAATATTTACTAACATATTTTCTCCTTAATCTAAATATATAATTACTTTATTTTCTTTTAAACTATTTTGAACATCAATAACTCTTTGATTAGAAGACCCTCTAAATTTTAATTTATAATTTTTTAATTCATCTACGTATCTTCCATCTACTAAAATATCAACATAGTTTAATATATTTTTTGCTCTTTCTAATAATTCTTCATATGTATATCCTGAATATATCCATAGTTTTTTATTAGGATAAGTTTCTTTAATTCTTTTAACTAATTTTTCTAAGTCTGTTAAATTTTCATCAATAAAAGGTTCTCCCCCTAATATTGATATTCTTGATATATAATCAGGTTTAGCAAGAGTAAGGAAATTATCTTCAACTTCCTTACTCCATAAATTACCACTTTTTACATCCCATAATTCTTTGTTAAAACAATTTTTACAATAAAATCTACATCCTGATGTAAATAACGCTACTCCTATTTTTTCACCATTACTTATATCCATATCTCTTATTTGAGCATATCTCATTATTTCACCTTCTAGTCTATTTTATGATTATCTAAATGAACATATCTATTTCTAATTTCATCAGTTCTTCCTTGATTAAAGAAGTTTGTACCAATATAACCACATGTTCTTCTTGCAACATTCATTTTAGAATGGTCCATATTACCACAGTTAGGACATTTCCAATCAAGTTTGCCATCTTCATCAACGATTTTTATTTCACCATCATAGCCACAAACTTGACAATAGTCTGATTTAGTATTAAGTTCTGCATACATAATATGATCATAAATAAATTTAATAACTTCAATTACAGCATCAACATTATTTGTTAAATCAGCACATTCAATATAACTTATCGCACCACCTGGAGATAGTTTTTGAAATTCACTTTCTAATGCTAATTTAGTAAATGGGTCTATTTTTTCAAATACTGGAACATGATATGAATTAGTTATATAATCTCTATCAGTTATTCCTTCGATTATACCAAATCTATTTCTTAAACATTTAGCAAATTTATAGGTTGTTGATTCAATTGGAGTTCCATAAACACTATAATCTATTTTTTCTGCTTTTTTCCATTCAGCACATTTATCATTAAGTTTTTTCATAACTTCTAAAGCAAATTCTTTACCTACACCATTATCAGTATGAGAATTTCCTGTCATATATTTAACACATTCATAAAGTCCTGCATATCCAAGTGATATAGTTGAATATCCATTATGTAAAAGTTCATGGATACTTTCACCCTTACCAAGTCTTGCTAAAGCTCCATGTTGCCATAAAATTGGAGCAATATCACTTATGGCATGTGCAAGGCGTTCGTGTCTTATTTGAAGTGCTCTATGACACAATTCTAATCTTTCTTCAAATATTTTCCAGAATTCTTCCATGTCTTTTTTACTAGATAAAGCAACATCTGGTAATGAAATAGTAACAACACCTTGATTAAATCTTCCATAATATTTAGGATTACCATCTTTGTCAACATATGGAGTTAAGAAACTACGACAACCCATACATGGATAACATCTGCCTACTCCCGTAGCATCTATTTTACATTCTTTCATGATTTTTTCAGAAATATAATCAGGAACTAATCTTTTAGCAGTACATTTAGCAGCAAGCTCAGTTAAATAATAATATTTACTATCTTCTTTTATATTGTCTTCTTCAAGAACATATAAAAGTTTAGGAAAAGCTTGTGTTATGTAAACACCTTTTTCATTCTTAAGCCCTAATATTCTTTGTTTTAAAAATTCCTCGATTATAAGAGCTAATTCCTCTTTGTATTCTTCCGTTTCTCCAAGATACATACATACTGATAAGAAAGGAGATTGTCCATTTGTATTAGTCATTGAATTTACCTGATAATTAAATGTCTGAACCCCATCTTCAATTTCTTTTTTTGTATCTTCCATGGCATATTTTTTGCATGTTTCATCATCCATGCCTCTTTTTTTATACTTATCATAATATTTGTTATAACTAGATCTAACAAATGGTGCAAGTGCTGTTAAAGTAATCGTAGCACCACCATAACTTGAACTTGTTACCGCTGTTATTATTTGAGTTGCAATAGTTGCTGCAGTTAAAAATCTATGTGGCTTTTCAATTAAGATATTATTAATCATTGTACCATTTTGTAACATATCTTCAAGATTTATAAGTTCACAATTATGTAAAGCATTTTGTGCGAAATAATCTGCATCATGAAAATGAATTATCCCAGCATCATGTGCTTCCACAATATCTTTAGGAAGTAAAAATCTTCTTGTTATATCAGTACTTGTAATACCTGCTATGTAATCTCTTTGAACGGTAACAACTTTAGCATTTTTATTAGCATTTTCACTATTCCAATACTCATTTGTACCATTTAAAAGCTCAAATATTGTTTTATCTGTTGTATTACTTTCTCTTACAAGTCCTCTTAAATATCTATATCTTATATAACATCTAGCGACATCTTTCCTATTACTTGCCATAAGTTTATCTTCAACGATATCCTGAACTTCTTCCACCTTCAAATTTTTGTTTAAACTTTCAATATAATCTGCTATTTCTAAAGCCTTTTTCTTATCTTGTTCCGTTAATTCTTTATCAACTTCAATAAAAGCTTTACTAACAGCATTATATATCTTCTCCTTATCAAATTTTTGTCTTCTTCCATCTCTTTTAATTACTTGCATATTTTTCTATCTCCTTTTCATATTTTTTTAAATTGCAATATATAACATTTTCATAAATATATTTTATTAAATCTTCTAATTCATCCATTTTTAAATCACTTATATCAACTCTATTAATTGTTCCACCCAAAGATAAATTATTAAATTTCTTTTCATATTCTAATTTTTCTATTTTATTAAGCTTTTCATCTTCAATAAAATAAGCACTATTATAACTTGATTTATCAGTTATTTTTTTAATATAACCAAACTCTTCTAAATCTTTATTTATAAAATATTTAGAAGAAACATTATCATAAAATGAATATAATTTAAAACTAACTCCTATTTCATTTGATAAATTATTTAAAACTTCATTTATTCTATTTAATATTTTAATTGCTAAGCTTTCTCCTTCTTCTTCCTTAATATTTTTTTTCAAAAGAAGATATACTACTTCAGGAAGCCCTACATAACTAAGTAAAAGTGTTGAATAACCATTTTTTAATAATTCATCTATTTTTTCATTTTTATTTAGTCTACTTATACCTCCATATCTAAAATGAATACTTGATGTTGCTTCATTTGTACCAAGAAGTGAATAATACTTACATAAAAGTGATTCTTTACATATTTCAAGAACTTCATCTAATTTTTCAAAAAAGTCCTCATTTTCTTTTAAAGAAAGTGCTACTCTTGGTAAATTAAGACTTACTATTCCTTGATTAAATCTACCAACAAACTTATATTTAGAGGATGTTTTATAAATAGGTAAAAATTGATTTTCTCCGATTGGAGAGAAAACATTACCATTAAACATCTCTTTCATTTTCTTTGAACTAAGAAGATTAACATTACCATTATTTAAAATACAATTTACGACAATTTTCGTTAAATAATCATAACATCCTCCAGTTAAATTATTAGTTTCATCTAAAACATATACTATTTTAGGATATATATATTCTTCTTTACCATTTTCTTTATTTATACCATTTAATCTTTGTTTTAATATTTCTTCAATAATAAGGGCTGTTTCTTGTTTAAATAAATCATCTTTATTTATTCTTAAAAACAAAGTAACCAAAGGTACAACGCCACTACTGTTAATAAGAGTATTAATCTGATAATGAATGGTTTGAACTCCATTTTCTAATTCTTTTTTTGTTAAATCATTAGCTAATGTCTTTATCAAAGTATCATTTGCTTTAGTCTTATATTTTTCTTTTAACATATTAACATTTTTTAAATATGTTGCATTTAAATAAGGACTTAAACAATCTATATCAATAGAAAATCCATTTATTTGCCCGTTTGATATAGCATTAATTATTTGCATTGTAACATTACATGCCACTTGAAATGACTTAGGTTTTTCTATTTTAACACCATTTATGTATGTTCCATTTTCTAACATATCTTTAAGATTAATATAACTTGAATTAATTATAGGTTGAATAAAATAATCCATATCATGAAAGTATATTAAACCTTTTTCATGTGCTTTAACTATTTTTTCTGGTAATAAAATTCTTTCTGTTAAATCTTTTGATACTTCCCTTGCTATTAAATCTCTTTGATAAGATGCATTATTATTTTTTATACCAAATGAATTATTATTTTTAAGCAAACTAAGTATTGATTCATCTGTTGTATTTGCTTTTCTAATAAGTGCTCTTGTATATCGATATGTAATATATTTTTTAGCTAGTTCATATTTTCCTGCACTCATAAGTCTTATTTCTATAATATCTTGAATATCTTCAACTAAAATTCTTTTTTTGTTTAAACTTTCAATATATTTTATAATATTATTTATCTGTGCAAGTGATATTTTTTCTTCATCATTTACCTCATTATTAGCTTTGCTTATGGCTATTTTTATTTTTTCTCTATCATATTCAACTGATGAGCCATCTCTTTTTATTACTTTAATAACTACCACCTGCCCTACTGTGTCTATGATTAAAGTTTACCATAAAAAACAAATACTTATTGTTGCATTTGCAACAATTTACAATTTTTGTTATAATTTATTTAGAAAGTGTAAAGGAAGGTTTATTTATGAATATTTTTAATGGAATTAATGAAAAAGATTTAGAAAAACTATTAAAATGTTTGGATGCTAAAAACATATCTTTTAAAAAAGGATCTACAATTATTAATAATGCTTCAAATACTAATATCTTAAGTATTATAACTAAAGGTAGTGCAAGTATAATTAGAATTGATTACAATGGTAATAAAACAATAATTGAAAATTTAAAAGAGAATGATATTTTTGAAGCAAAGATGTTTAATTTAATTAATAATGAGCTATCTTTAATTGCTCTTGAAGATACCGAAATAACCTTAATTTCTTATGATAAAATAATTAATAAATGTGAAAAAAATTGTTATTATCATAATATTCTTATAAATAATATCCTAACGCTTGTAATTGATAAATTAAATTTTACTTATGAAAGGATTCAAATATTAACAAAAAAAACAATTCGTGAAAAACTTTTAGAATATTTTAAATTTGAAGCAAATAAAAAAAATTCAAAGAAATTTAAAATGTCTTTAAACTTTACATCTCTAGCAGAATACTTAGCAGTTGACAGAAGTGCATTAATGAGAGAAATAAAATATTTAAAAGAAGATGAATTTATTGAAATACATAATAAAATAATAAAAATAAATTTTTAAGATTGCTTATTTTAATAATATAAGTTAATATAATATCTTAAGAAAGGAAAATTATATGAATATATATGAAGAAAAAATAAATAAATTAAATGTTGAAATAAAAAAGCTTAAATTAAACCAAGAAAAAAAAGCTAAAAATATTAATACTTGTTTATGGTTATTAATACTTATTATAGATATACTAATTTATATTAAAATTTCTAATATTAGTCTGTTTAATAAATATCATAATATCTTAATAGATATATTAAGATATCTATCAACTTTTTGTTCTATCGTTGTAACTGACGTTATTACTTATTTTATCGGAGATAATATAAATTATAAAATATATCTAAAGGAAGAACAAAAAATAAAATCCTTAAAAAAAGAAATAGATAATATTAAGTATTATAAAAATACAATTAAAAAAGAAGAAAATATAAATATTTATAAACCTATATTAAATAATGAAAACAAATTATACAGAGTAAGAAAAAAAGACTAATTAATTTTTTTATTAATTAAGTCTTCTTTTTTTATACCATTTAAATAATCTTTAAATTCCATTACTTTTTTACCAGGAAATTGAAGTTTAGTTATAATGATCTCACCATCATTTGTACTTATTCCTAATCCTTCTTTTGATATATTAGTTATTTTTCCATATGAAGATGCTTTAAAATTTCCTATTTTAGCATTATATATTTTAACCCTTTCATTATTTAAATTAAAATAACAACAAGGTTCAGGAGATAAAGCTCTTATTTTATTATAAATATTAATTGTTGTATCATCAAAGCTTAAATACTCATCTTCTTTTTTAATTATTTTAGCAAAGGTAACTTCATCTTCATTTTGTTTTATATATTTACATGTTCCATCAAAAATACTTGGAAGTGTTTTAATAAGTAATTCTTTTCCTACAATAGATAGTTTAGAACTTAATGTTTCATAAGTGTCATCATCTTTTATTTCTATTTCATAAGATGATATCATATCTCCATCATCCATGCCAACTTCAGTACGCATAATAGTTACTCCTGTTTTTTTATACCCATCCATAATTGCTCTTTGAATTGGTGCTCCTCCCCTTAATTTAGGAAGAAGGGATGCATGAACATTGATTGTTTTATATTTAGGATAACTTAAAAGTTCATAAGGAAGAATTTGACCATAGGCACATGTTATAATAACATCAGGGTTTAAATCTATTATATCTTGATATTCATTTCTTAATTTTCTTGGTTGTAATACTTTAATATTATGTTTTAAAGCAAGAGCTTTTACAGGACTGATTGTTAAAACATGTTTTCTTCCTACTTCTTTATCAGGTTGAGTTACTACTGCGATTACATTACAATTTTCTATTAAGCTTTCTAAAACATTTAAAGAAAACTTTGGAGTCCCCATAAATACTACTTTTTTATCTTTCATTTATGTCCTCCTTTTTTAACTTCACTTACAAGATCTTGATATGGTGTTTTTTTACTTTCTTTAGAAATTGTATCGTGTACTTTAACACCATTTGAAATAGCTATATCATACAAACTATTTATAGTATTAGAGTTAACAATATTTCTTTTACTTATTATATAATTATTAAGTTCTTCAAGTGCTTTATAAAAATAAGTTAAATGTTTTATAGGCATAACACTAATTAAAGAAGATATTTTAATAGGAATATCTTTTCTATTATTTAAAGTGTTTATTATTTCATTAACATCTCTATTATAAACTTTTTTTACTATTTGATTATATAAACTATTATAAAAAGCATAATCATTTTTAATACCTGGAATATAACTTAAATTATTTATTATTTCTTTTTTAAGTTCTTCTATTTTTTTGTATAATTCTTCTTTTGTTTCATTATTTGTAATTCCAATTAAAACTTCAGAATTTTTAACAAGTACAGTATTATTAGGTACATCATAAACAACTGTTTCATGATTTTCTTTAGGCGCTAATTCTACTTTCTTTTGAAATTTTTCACTAAAATATTTTTCTAAATCTTCTAAAGGAGTAATATTTTCATGATCATAAAAATAAGTTCTAGCATCATGACCACACTTTACTGCAAGCGCTCCTAGAGCACTTTCATCAAATTCTTTTATTTTTAAAACATTATTATAAAATTTATTAAGCATTGATCTATAGTAAAGTAAATGTTTATAATTTAAAAGATTTAAAAAATTATCATTTGGAATAGTAATACCGTTATTTTTTATTTTTCGTTTAAAATTTGTAATATTATATCTATAAAGTGATATATTCATACAAGATAAACAACCACTTCTTGTCTTAAAAAGGTCAGTTAATTCTTTTTTATCTTCAATTTTTTCTTTATCTATTTTTTTAGCAATTAACTTTCCAAGATGTTTATTTATTTTTTCTTTTGTTTTTTTAATCGTTTCAAGTTCTTTTTTTATTTTACGTTCTTCAATAGACATAAAATCACCTCTTTACACACTTATAATATCATTTATAAAGTATATTTGCAAATGATATTTTATTTAAATACTTCTTTGATAAGTTGCTTTTGATTTTTTCACTAAGCTTTTAGCATCATTTAATTTTGTTATATCTTTATCTAAATATTCACTGAGTTTTTTTCTAAATTCTTTTAAAAATTCTAAACTACTAACATTATAATCCATATACATTTCATTTAACAATAAATTATCTTTTACAAAATAATCAAAATAATCATCTACTAAAAATAACATTATTTCATTATCAATACACGCTCTATTATTTTCATATGAAGTTTTATTTATTCCATATTCTAAAGTATCAACAACATATAATCTACCATTTTTATACATAATATTATACATAACATCATATAAGGTAACATTGTTATCTGTTATTATTTTAATATCTTTAAAAATATTTGTAAGCCCTTTTTCTAAAGCATTTAAACTAACAGATAAAGGATCTATTTGAAAAAGATTTTTAGAGTTTTTATAAGGCATTGTATAACCCACTAATTCATTTTCTACATAAATAACATCAGTCGGCCATATAAATGTATTATTTTTAATATTACTAAATCTTAACAAGAAGTCTTTATCATAACCTGCTTTTTCATTATCCATATATTCATGAAAAACTTTATATACTATATTATTATTTTTATTTAAATAACATATTCCTTGAAATCCTTGTCCAAGATAAGTTAATCCTCTTAAAAATATATTAAAATGTTCTTTATTTACAAAATTCATCAAAACATCCCCTTAAAGTGACCGTATTATATCATAAAAATTAAAAAAAGACAAATAACTTGTCTTAATTTAATCCTGCTAGAATATCTTTTAAGTTATAAAAATATAACTTTAATATATTCATCTTATTTATATCTTTATTTACTACTAAAGGAGATTTTTTTACTATTGTATTATTATCTTTTACATAAAGTGTTGCTATTTTTTGACCTTTTTTAATTGGATAACTAACATTATCTAAAACTATTTCATATTGATAAGAAATACTTTCGTCTATTTTCTTTTTTAATATAAATATATCTTCTTTAGCATATAAATCTATTTTTTCATTTACCTTATCTACATTAACTGTTCCTACTTTTTTATCTTTTTCATAAAGCATATTTATTTCATATTGATTAAAACCATAATCAAGTAAATCCATTGTTTCTTTATTTCTTGTTGTTACATCTTTATACCCTAAACTTATTGCAATAAGTCTTAAACCATTTCTTTTAGCAGTTGCTGCGATACACTTTCCAGCATCATTAGTTGAACCAGTTTTAAGACCATCTGCTCCTTCATAAAATCTAACAAGTTTATTTGTATTAGCAATCCATGTTTTATTTGGTGTATTTTCTCTTACATAACTTTCATATACACTTGAAAACTTATATACATCAGGATAATTATTAACTAATTCCATAGCAATTTTAACCATATCACTTGCAGTAGAATAATGATTTTCTTCATCAAACCCCGTACAATTTACAAAATGTGTATTTTTAAGTCCTAATTCTTTTGCTTTTAAATTCATCTTTTTTACAAATGCTTCTTCAGTACCACTTACTCTTTCAGCCATAGCTACCATCGCATCATTAGCACTTACCATAATAATACCTTTGATAAGATCATTAACACTTATTTTTTCCCCTGTTTCTAAATAAAGTTGTGTCCCTCCCATACTTTTAGCATAAGAAGACACAGTTATAATTTCATCATATGTAGTTCCACCTTTATTTATAAAATCAAATATAATAATTAACCCCATCATTTTAGTTAAAGATGCCACGCTTGATATTTTATTAGGATTTTGCTTATAAATTATTTCTCCTGTTGTAGCTTCCACTAAAATTGATGAAGTTGCATGTTTTGTTAAATTTACATCACTATTTTCTTCATTATTTTTAGCAAATACACTAATTGGAATTATATTTAGAAAAAGTGATAACAAAATTATAATACTAATTTTTTTCATACATTTACCTTCCTTCTATAGTAAATTTTTATGTAATATTTATAAAATTAGACTATTTTTTTATTTAATAAAATATTATTTAGTGTTATTATAAATATATGGAGGATATTTTTATGAGAAGAAAAAAGAGGAAAAAGAATACAATTTATTTATTTGTTATTATTATACTTGCATGTATTTTAACTTTAATATGTTACGAAGGAAAAATATTTGATAGTAATAAACCAAATGATAATGATACTACAAATAATCCAAAACCTGATAAACCTACTACTAAACCAAGTGAAACAAAAGATCCTTATTTGATGTATAGAAAATGTTTAAACTTTAAATTAGAAAATGGTCCAAGATATATAGCATATAAAGAAAGTCATGAATCATATGACTATGAAAAAGTTGTTAATCATGTAAATATCGGTCTTGATAAAGAATTTTATTCTTATATAAAAGATGCTGATACTTCTAAAGGAATACTTTTATTAATGAATAAATATTTAAAACTAAGTGAAAATTATGAACCAGATGATTTAGAAGAAATAAGTAGTAAATATTTTATAAATGGTAATACTGCGGTTAGAAGAATGCGTAAAGAAGCAAAAGAAGCATTTGAAATGCTAAGTGAAGCATCAATTGCAAATGGTACTCCTGTATACGGACAATCTGCTTATAGACCTTATTCAATGCAAGAAAATCTTTATAAAAGTGCTGTAAATAATTTAGGACAAAAACAAGCAGATATAGATACAGCAAGACCAGGACATTCTGAACATCAAACAGGTCTTACAATTGATGTTAGTTCTACTAAAGGTGGAAATATGTTATATTTTGATAAAACTAAATCATTTACTTGGATGAATGAAAATGCTCATAAATATGGATTTATTTTAAGATATACTAAAAAACTTGAAGATATAACAGGATTTATGTATGAAAGTTGGCATTATAGATATGTTGGTGTTAAAGTAGCTACAGATATGCACGATAATTACCCTGAACTTTCATATGATGAATATTACTATAAATTTATAGACAATAAATAAAGGATAAATGACATTTCATTTATCCTTATCTATTACCTGATATTTTTCTTTCTCTTGTAAGTTCATTTAATGCTTGTAATTTAATTACATCTTCTTCATAATCATATTCATATTCATTAGATTTAGGTCTTCTTGCAAGTACTTCATTGTAAAAGTTCATATAATATACTAAAGTATTTTTTATAATATTATAATTTTTATAATAATTACTATTTATTTTTTTTATTAAAGCATTAATATCTTCAAAAATTAAATCAATATTACCTATATTATCAAGTTCTTTATTTATTTCTAAATCATATTTCATATTAAATAAAAACTCAATTAAATCTAACCTATAATCTTCTCCAAAAGTCATATCAAATATTTCTTTTGTTAGCACAGTAACATTATTATTTCTATAATAAACATGATATTGTGGATCAAATTGATTAAATGTTTCTTCAACATAAAAATATCTTGTATTATTTCTACATAAAATAAATTTTCTTGTATTTGTTTTTTGCATATCTACTTCCCCTAACAACAATGTATTATAATAAAAAAAAATACTTTTGTCAAATAGAATTTCACTAGCATACATTATAATAGGAGGAAAATATATGAATAATAACCCATATTTTAATTATTATACTTATCCTAATTTTCAAAATATAAATTTTAGAAGCGTACCATCTTCTTTTATCAACGGACCATTAAGAAACCCTATTATGGGTGGAATTACTAAAAATCCAGGGCTTTTATCAAGAATATTTGCACCGACATCAAGTATTAGTGCTGGTGTAACTGGTGCTACTAAAACATTTTCATTTTCAAATCTTTTAAATGGAGCATCTAAAACTTTAAATGTAATTAATCAAGCAATACCTGTTGTTACCCAAGTAAAACCTATTATTAATAATGCTAAAACAATGTTTCGTGTTGCTAAAGCAATGAATTCTAGTGATAGTATTAAAACAAATGATAATACAACTACTAAAAAAGAAGTTGTTAAAGAAGAAAATATTTCTACTAACAATAATGGTCCTACTTTTTTTGATTAAAAAGATTAAAGAAACTGTTTTATTTCTTTAATCTTTTTATTTATATCCTCTTTTAATTGTTTATTTACAGGTATATTATTATAAAGTTCAAGTAATTTTAAATATCTTTCATTAAAATATGCTTTAGTTATAGAATCTTTTCTTTTACTTATAATTGGACCATATTCTAATTCTAAATTATTTAATGTTTCTTTACCATTTTCATAAACAATTATTTCATAATATTTACCTTTATCAAAAACCACTACTTCATCTATTATTTTAAATCCTTTTTTATTCATATTTTCTCTTAATTCAAAACTAGATGTATGAGATGATATGATTATTTTTTTTATATTTTTTAATTTTTCTAAATCTTTATTTATTATATTATTAATTGTAGAAGACCCCATACCTGCTAATACAACTATATCAACTTCATCATTAATTTTAGAAATACCATCTGCTTTTACAAGCGTTATCTTATCTTCTAAGTTATATTTTCTTATATTTTCTTGTGCTTTTTTTAAAGGATTCTCATTAATATCACTTGCAATTAATTTAATATTTTTTCTATTTAATGCTAAATAAATATCAAGAAGAGCATGATCACATCCAACATCTAAAATATAAGAATCACTTGGTATAAAATCAGCGATTCTTTTTAATCTATTATCGATATTCATTAATCAGTTAAAAAATCCTTTAATTTTTTACTTCTTGATGGATGTCTCATCTTTCTTAAAGCTTTAGCTTCAATTTGTCTTATTCTTTCCCTTGTAACACCAAATATTTGCCCTACTTCTTCAAGTGTTCTACATTGTCCGTCCTCTAAACCGAATCTTAATTTTAAAACTTTTTCTTCTCTTTCAGTTAAAGTTAATAAAACATTATCAAGTTCTTCTTTTAAAAGTTCACTTGTTGTATATTCTTCTGGCGACATTGTTCTTTCATCAGGAACAAAATCTCCAAGATGTGAATCATCTTCCTCTCCAATTGGTGTTTCAAGTGAAACTGGCTCTTGCGATATTTTCATAACTTCACGAACTTTTTCTTCACTTAAATTCATTTTTTTTGCTAATTCTTGTTCTGTTGGTTCTCTATTTAATTCCTGGGTCAATTGTCTTTGAATTCTTGCAAGTTTATTAATTGTTTCAACCATATGAACTGGTACCCTTATAGTACGAGCTTGATCTGCTATAGCACGAGTAATAGCTTGTCTTATCCACCATGTTGCATATGTAGAAAACTTATATCCTTTTCCTGGATCAAATTTTTCTACAGCTTTCATTAATCCTATATTTCCTTCTTGAATTAAATCTAAAAATGCCATACCACGACCAACATATCTTTTAGCAATAGATACAACAAGTCTTAAATTACTTTCAGCAAGTATTCTTTTTGCATCTTCATTACCTTCTTGAGCTTGCAATGCATATTCATATTCTTCATCTGCTGTTAAAAGATTTATTCTTCCTATTTCTTTTAAATACATTCTAACAGGGTCATTAATTTTTATATCCTTATTTGATACAACTGAATCAAGAAAATCACTTCCACTATCTTCTTCTTCATCTTCTTCTTCGTTTATATTTTCTACATCTGCTCCGACTACTTCAATACCATTTTGAACAAACATATTATATAAATCATCAAGTAAATCACTATCTGGTTCAATACCTTTTAATTTCTCTGCAATTTCTTCAAAAGTAACCTTTTTATTTTTTAAACCTATTTCTAATAATTCTTGTTTTCTTTCTTCAAATGTTTTAATTTCATTAATCATATAATATTTCAGCTCCCCATCTTAACTAATCTAATCTTATCTGCAATTAAAGCTTTCTTTTCTTGATCGACTTCTTTTTTCATTAATTCTTTTAACCTTTTTATTTCTTGGTTCTTTTTATATTCTTCGATCACTTTAAGATAATCATCAAAATTTGCCATAGAAACAACTTCATTATCATATTTTAATACTTCCTTTAAATATAAAGCTAACTCTTCTTTATCACTTACTTGTGTTATAAAATCTGCCAAAACAAAATCTTTTTCATGTTTAGAATAATAAATAATTTCATTAGCTAAATACCTAGCAGTTTCATATGGTAAATAATTTAATCTTTTTTCATAGGTTTTAATTGCATTATAATTATTTAGCATTTCATTTAAAATTGCATAAGTTGCTTTTTGATATTTATCAAGTTTAATTAACTTAACATCATCTGGTTTTTTTAACGTTTCAATTTTACCACTTTTCTGCATATTTTGCAACTTATTTCTTAAAAATTCTATATCAAGATTAAATTCTTTCTCTAGCTTTTTTAAAATAAGTTCTTTTTTTATATCATCATCTATATTAGATAATTCTTGTAAAACTTCATTAACATAGGAAGACTGTTCGTCAATTTTAGTTAAATCTTTTCCTTCCTTTAAATAATTTATTTTAAATTCACTATATTCAATAGGGTTATTTAAAAGATTTATAAAGTTTTCTTTACCATATTTTAAGATATATTCATCTGGGTCTAATTCTTCAGGTAACGCAACAACATTAACCCTTAAATTTTCTTCTTCTAAGATTTGTCCAACATTAACAATAGCTTTTTTACCAGGATTATCACCATCAAGCATTAATATTATATTAGTAGAAGTCCTTTTAATCAAAGTAGTTTGTTCTTTCGTAAGACTTGTTCCCATAAGAGCTACAACATTTTTAACTCCAATTGAATAAAGTCTAATAACATCCATAAAACCTTCCACGACAATTAAAGACTTTTCTTTTCTTGCTTCATCTTTAGCTAAATGATAATTATATAAATTTTCTCCTTTTTTAAATATTAAAGTTTCTCTTGTATTAATATACTTACTATCACTTTTAGTGTTATATATTCTTCCAGAAAACCCTATCGTATCCCCATTTGTATTAAATAAAGGAAACATAATACGATTAATATATAAATCCTTATCCATATTAGATAATCCAATTAAAGAAATATCTTTAATACTATAGTTTTTCTTAACTAAAAGATTTACCAAACCATCTTGTTCTTTTAATGATAAACCTATTTTAAAATGTTTTATAAGTTCATCATCAATACCCCTGTTATGTAAATATGACTTAGCTTCAAGTCCTAAAGATGTATTTAAATTATTTTGATAATACTTTTCTGCAATATTATATATTTCATAAAATTTATCATTTTTATTATTTGTTTTAACTAAATTATTAGATACATTTATACCACTTCTTTTAGCAAGTAAATATAAAGCACTTTTAAAATCTATTTTTTCATAATCCATTACAAAATTAAAAACATTACCACTTGCTCCACATGAAAAACATTTATAAATTTGTTTATCTTCACTAACACTCATACTTGGATTATTATCATCATGAAAAGGACACACACCAAAATAATTTTTGCCCTTTTTTACTAAAGGAAGATAACTAGATATAACATCTACAATATTAGAAGCACTTCTTACTTCTTTTATTAAATCATTATCATTCATAAGAATCCTCCTTTTTCATATCATGCCATTATTATAACACTAAAGATCTTCAATGTAAATTATAAGTCTTATTATTAATATCATATTTTTATCTTTTTTTCAAGTAAAAACACACCAAGTTTAACCTTAGTGTATTTATTAAATATTATAATCCAAGTGTATATGGTGAACTTGAAGTTCCATTTCCTCCGATAATTTGTGCGGAAGATATTAGATATAGGACTGGCCGAACGCCAAGCTGGTTGTCGCTGACAATGACGTCGTTGACACCACCGACCCAATTGACATAGAACGCATAATTACTGACGCTGGCATTCTGAGGCAATAACCATTGATAATCATTGTTAAATAACCAGTTTGTTGTATTACATGCTCTTATATCATTTGATGAAGAATTTTCATCATATAACTTTTTATTTTCACAATTACTACTTGCATATCCATAATCACTAAGATACATAAGACCTAATTTACCTGTCCAACTATTTGGATTACTTCCATAATAATAACTGCTTCCACTTATTTTTCTTTCATATGAATAAAATTGTAATGGTGTATCTACATATCCATCATTATAAGTTACGTTTTTTCCTCCTAAATAATATTTAGTATTTCCTATCATACTTTTTGATGTACTATCTAAACTATTTAAATATGTTGTATTAAGT
>OJMM01000019.1_pt1 | contig 88208 bp, 97 predicted proteins | sample 1597231 | NCBI WGS metagenome assembly OJMM01 (sample SAMEA2452128, study PRJEB22498) | human gut metagenome | reverse complement strand
AGCATTTAAATTTGGAAATACGGAATTAACAGGATTCTGGGTAGGAAAATTTGAAATTAGTACAACAGATAGTACATGTAATAGTAGTGCATCAAGTGCTAATTGTAATAAAGTATTAACAATGACAATAAAACCAAATGTGTCAAGTTGGAGATATGCAACAATTTCAAATCATTTCACATCAATACAAAATGCAAGAACAACGTATGGAATAAGTAACGCAGATTCACATATGCTCAAAAATATGGAATGGGGAGCAGTAGCTTATTTAAAACAAAGTAAATATGGACTTGGTATTAAAGATATAGGAATTAATAATAATAGTAATTATATAACAGGATGTGGTGCTGCATCAGGAAGTAAAAAAAGTTCTACATGTGATGAATATAATACTGCAAATGGAATGTTGTCAAGTACAACCGGAAATATTTATGGAGTATATGATATGGCAGGTGGAGCTTGGGAGAGAGTAATGGGTAACATGAAAAACTCAAGTAATGCATTCTATTCAAGTAATGCTGGATTTACAACCGCTCCAGATGCAAAATATTATGATAGTTATAAATACGACTCATCAAGTTATACAACACATGCAAGAGGAAAATTAGGAGATGCAACGAAAGAAACTTTAGCTACTTTTGGAAGCTTTAATGGTGGATGGTATTCAGATTACGTGAGCTTCCCGTACTCGAGCTACCCTTGGTTCGCTCGTGGGGGCAGCTACGACGATGGTACTGGTGCAGGTGTGTTTTACTTCTACTACAGCAACGGTGGTGTCTACAACAACTATTCTGCCCGCGCTGTCTTGTCGGCGCCATAGACTTTGTAAAGCGAAGCGAAGCAAAGGCTATTTCCCTTTGACTTGAATAAATAATAAAAGTATATATTGTGTAATATAAACACATATATACTTTTTTAATATTTACTTAAATTTTCATTAATGATATTAACAGCTTTTTTAATAGAATCAATTCCAGTTTCATCTCCTACAATATGTGTATTACTAGAACTGGATGTTTTATTATAATTATTTATAACCTGTTGTTGACTAGCATTAGTAGATAATACTTGTCCTACTAACATAAAAAAATTGCCGACTGAGTTTTGTTCAGCAGGTGTTAGGTCATCACATAAAACAATTCCAATTAAAAAACCAAAAGTAGTAAATTCAAAAGCGTTTATCTTCGGTAAAAATTTCATAAATATCACTATCTAATTATATGTGGAAATTAAAAAAATAATGATATAATATCTAGTGAGGTGAATTGTATGCCAGAATTATTAAGTCCAGCGGGAGATATGGAATGTTTAAAAGCAGCTATTTTAGCAGGTTGTGATGCAGTATATTTAGGTGGTAAATTATTTGGCGCTAGAGCGTTTTCTAATAATTTTAGTAATGAAGAGTTAATTGAAGCTATTAATTATGCTCATTTATATGGTGTAAAAGTGTATGTAACAATTAATACTTTAATTTATGAAAGAGAAATAAATTCATTTATGGAATATGTAGATTTTTTATATAGGAATAATGTCGATGCTTTAATTATTCAAGATATAGGAATGGCTTCTTTAATTAGAAAGACATATCCAAATTTAGAACTTCATGCATCCACTCAAATGCATATTCATAATATTGAAGGAGTAAAATTAGTAGAAAAGTTAGGTTTAAAAAGAGCAGTTTTAGCTAGAGAAACAAATATAGACACAATAAAATATATCAAAGAAAACACAAATATTGAATTGGAAATATTTATTCATGGTGCTTTATGTGTAAGTTATTCAGGACAATGTTTAATGAGCAGTTTAATCGGAAATAGAAGTGGTAATAGAGGAACTTGTTCTGGAAGCTGTAGACAAAAATACAATTTAATTGAAAACAACAAAAAATTAAATAAAGAAGAATACTTACTGAGTACAAAAGATTTAAATAGTTTAGAAAATATAGGACAATTAATTGAAATAGGTGTTGACAGTTTAAAAATAGAAGGAAGAATGAAATCAAAAGGATATGTTTATATGGTTACTAAATTATATAGAAAAGCAATTGATTCTTATATTAAAAATAAAAAAATAGATATTGATTATAAAGATTTAAAATATTTAAAAACAATTTTCAACAGAAGATACACAAAAGGTTTCTTATTTAATGCAGAAAATAATGATATAACAAACTCATATAGACCAAATCATTTGGGAATAGAAATTGGAAAAGTAATCGGAAGTGATTCTAATTTTGCTAAGATTTTATTAACAGATGAATTAAATATAAATGATGGAATTAGATTTGTTGATAATGATTATGGTTTAATAGTTACAAGCATGTTTAAAAATAAAACAAGAATTAAAACAGCAAAAAAAGGTGATATAATCACAATTCCTATAAAAGAAAAAATTAAAAATACGCTAGTTTTAAAAACTACTGATTATAATTTAAATAAAAAAATTGACAAAATAATATCAGAAAACAACAAAAAAATAAATATAAAAGGTAAGATAATTGCTAAATTAAACAAAAATTTGATTTTACAAATAAGTGATGGTAAAAATGAAGTAATAGAAGTGGGAAATAAAGTATTAAAAGCAATAAATAGACCAATGACAAAAGATGATGTAAATGAAAGGTTAAATAAATTAGGTAATACTATATATAAGTTTGAGAATTTAAATATAGAAATGGATGACAATGTTTTTATACCTATAAAGGAATTAAACGACATTAAAAATAATGCTATTAGTAAACTAAATGAAAAAAGACTATATAAATATGAATATATAAAACAAGAATATAGTATAGATTTAAAAAATTATAAAAAAGAAAAAAATTATAATATATATTTATCCACACTAAAACAATATGAAAAAATAAAAAACCTTCCTTTTACACACATATATGTGGAAAAAGAATTGTATGAATTAATAAATGACGACAGAAAAGTATTAAAATTAGAAAGAGTTATGAATGAATATGATGAATTGGACAAATTATTATTAGTTGGTGAATTGGGAAGTGTCAACAAGTATAAAAATGTAATGACAGATTGGTCACTTAATGTCACTAATTCTTATAGCGTTGCCCTCTTACACAGCTTAGGTGTAAAACAAATTACTTTGTCATATGAATTAACATTTAATCAAATTAAACAAATAATTGAAGGCTATAAAACTAGATATAATAAACATCCGAATCTGGAGGTTATTGTCTATGGTAAGGAAGAAGCGATGATTTCAAAGTTTAATTTAAATAAACTTTACAATGCTAATAATTCATATTTAGAAGATAGATTTAAAAATAGATATAAAATAGTTGTAAAAAATGATTTGATGAAAATTTACAATTATAAACCAAGAAAAATAGAAAATATAGAAGAATATTTTAAAATAGGTATTAATAATATAAGATATAACTTACTAGATGAAGAAAACATTGACTTTTGTATAAAATAAAGTATAATAAGAAACCAAGGAAGTGAAATTATGATAGTTTTAAATTTAACACTAGCAGGACAAATATTTTCATATTTTAAAGAAAACGGAATTAGTTACATTGATTTTCCAAAAATTTATGAAATAACAAAAAATAATAAAACAGTAAACGATATATTGCATGATAACCTTATAAAGGAATGCTTTGAAATTTATCTTTCACCTTGGCGTGATGAATACAAAAAAATAATTTTAAACGAAGAAGAAATTGAACATTTAAGAAAAATGCGTAAAAAAACACCGGATTATCTAAAAGAAATATTTTTAGAATATAAACATAGTTTTTCTAATTCTGTAACAACAAAAGAGTTCGCATTACTTTTTTTAGCAACTCTTGCTCAAACAAGAAGAGAAACAACAGGTTTAGTTCCTTTTCCAAAAACATACTTAGGTGACATAGATGAATTATTCTTATCTAAAAATGATTCATATTATAGCAGATTTCTTGATTTAAGTAAGTTAAAAGAAAAAGATAAAACCAAAGCAATTGACGAATTTTTAATAAACCTAGAAAATGAAATAGAAAACATTTTAATTGAATTAAGAAAAAATTTTATTGTTCGTGACAATGATGTAAAATTAGATTTACATAAAGTATGGGCAAGCAAAGTTTTACAAGAATATGATATGGAAACTATAAATAGAATGAATAGCTTATTAAATGAATGTTTTGGAATTATTCAAACAAAACAACCCCAAGAAAAAGGATTTCAAAGAAAAAAACTTTATAAAATAAAGAAAAAATAAGCACCAACTTTACGAATTTGACAAAAACTGTAAATGCTTTATAATGTTCTTAGAGGTGAAATATGCAAAATATTAAAAATCTAAAGGTGTATTTAGAAAGTAAAATATTAGCATCAAATAATGTTGTTATAGTACCACATATGGGAATAGATTTCGATGCCATCGCATCTGCAATTGGACTATCACAAATAGCTAAAAAATTAAAAAAACCATCTTGTATAGTTGTAGATGACCCAGTTTATAAAATAGACTCTGGAGTTCAAACAATAATAGAAGAAGCAAAAAAAGATTTCTTAATTGTAACAAGAGAAAAATATTTACAAAGTTCAAATCCAAATGATTTGTTTATATTAACTGATGTTAACAAAGAATATTTAATAGCTTTAAAAGAAGACATCAAAGGCAATGTAGTTATTATTGACCACCATAATCCTGATGATAAAACAGTAAAATCGGATTATAGTTTAATTGATAGTACATATTCAAGTGCATCTGAAATATTAGTTCAACTTATGTGTCAATTTAAAATTAAACCAACACCAGAAGTAGCAAATTATTTATTGGCAGGAATTTATTTGGATACAAATAAACTTACTAAAAATGTAAATCCAGAAACAATGAAAATTGTTGCCAAATTATTAGAATATGGTGCAAATATGAATTATGTAACAGATTTATTTACCGAAGATTTTATAAGTGATAGAAGAGTACAAGATTTAGTAAGTAAAGCTAAAATAACAACTTATAGTATAGCAATCGCCTTAGCAGATAGTGATTGTGAATATACAAAAGAAGAATTAGCAAAAGTAGCAGATTACTTATTGAAATATCGTGTTGATGCCGCTTTCTCAATTGGCAATATTGGTGAAAATGTTATTGCTATAAGTGCAAGATCAAAAGAGAAGGTAAATGTTTCTTATATTATGAAACAATTAAATGGTGGTGGACATCCATATTCAGCAGCTACCCGATTAACGGACTGCAGTATAGAAGAAGCAGGTAAAAGGTTACAAAAAATTATAGAACCAATATATTATATAGAAAAAGCATAAAAACAAGATGGTAAAAAGTCATAACTTAACGGTTATGACTTTTTAAAAATTCTAAAAAATGTAGAAAAAAATAGAAAAAGTATTAAAAAAGCCTTGATTTTCATAAGATTATTGTGTATAATTTTGTATGTGTGACGTTGCATAGATGTGCAAGGTTGTCGATACGCCAGGTTAAGTTGAAAAACAAAACAAGGTTAAATCGGGTTATTTGCACGGAGCAAGTCTATACAAGATATAGGCGAAGGGAGGATATTAATGTCAAAAGAAAAAATTCGTATCAGATTAAAAGCATTTGAACACAAGAGTTTAGATACAGCATGTGCAAAAATAATTGCTACGGTAAAAAGAACTGGCGGAGAAGTAACTGGTCCTGTTCCACTACCAACTGAAATCGAAAAAATTACTATCTTAAGAGCTGTTCACAAATATAAAGACAGTCGTGAACAATTTGAAAGAAGAACACACAAAAGACTAATAGATATCAAAAATCCAACAAAGGAAACAATCGAGGCTTTAACACACCTAGATATTCCAAGTGGTGTTGATATCCAAATTAAATTATAGGAGGAGAAAATATGAAAGGAATCTTAGGTCGTAAATTAGGAATGACGCAAGTATTCACAACTGAAGGAAAACTTATTCCAGTAACAGTTATTTCTGTTGAACCAAATGTGGTAACACAAATTAAGACAAAAGAAAATGATGGTTACGAAGCAATCCAATTAGGTTTTGATACAAAGCGTGAAAAGTTAGCGACAAAAGCTTTAATTGGACATACCAATAAAGCAAACACTACACCTAAGCGCTTCTTTAAAGAAATAAAAGGTGTAGATATCAATGACTATACTGTCGGTCAAGAAATCAAAGCTGATATTTTTGAAGCGGGTGAAGTTGTTGATGTTACGGGAACAACAAAAGGTAAAGGTTTCCAAGGTGTTATTAAAAGACATGGTCAATCAAGAGGACCTATGGGACATGGTTCACACTATCACAGAAAACCAGGTAGTATGGGAACAATGCGTCCAATGCGTGTATTCAAAGGTAAAAAATTACCAGGACACATGGGTACACTAACAGTTACAATTCAAAATTTAGAAGTTGTAGCAGTTGACTTAGAAAATAATTGCATCTTAGTAAAAGGAAATGTTCCAGGTGCTAAAAAAAGTTTAGTTATCATTAAATCAGCTGTAAAAGCAAATGGTAAAGTAAGAGAAGCACAAGAATTAATTTCTTACGAAGAAGTAATCGCTACTGAAGAAGCAGTAAATGCAGAAGTAGAAACTAATACTGTCGCAGAAGAAAGTGAGGCAGAATAATGAAAAAAATTGAAGTTTTAAATATCAATGGTGAAGCAGCAAGTAAAATCGAATTAAACGAAAACATTTGGGGAATTACTCCTAATGATGCAGTTTTATATGATGCACTTCGCTTAGCAAGAAATAACCAACGTCAAGGAACAGCTGATACTAAAACAAGAAGTGAAGTATCAGGTGGAGGTAAAAAACCATGGCGTCAAAAAGGTACAGGTAGAGCAAGACAAGGTTCGACTAGAGCTCCACACTGGCCAGGTGGTGGAATCGTATTCGGACCACATCCAAGAAGTTATGCAATTAAAATGAATCGTAAAGAAAGAAGATTAGCTTTAAAATCAGCTTTAGCTTATAAAGCATTAGAAAGCAATTTAATCGTTGTTGATTCATTCAATATTGAAACAAGCAAAACAAAAGATGCTAAAGCAACTTTAGCAAATTTCAAAACAGGTAAAAAAGTATTAATCGTTGTTGATGAATTAAATGATAATCTAATCTTATCTACTCGTAACTTAAATAATGTTTTATTATTAACAGTTAACGAAATTAATACATACGATGTTGTATTAGCAGACACAATGATTATTACAGAAAATGCCTTAAAACAATTAGAGGAGGTGCTTGCATAATGGAAAACTATAGAGACATTATTAAAGGACCTATTATGACAGAAAAAAGTTCAAATTTAGCGCAAGATAACATAATTACATTAAGTGTTGATGTTAAAGCTAATAAAACACAAATTAAACAAGCAGTTGAAAAAGTATTTAATGTAAAAGTTGAAAGTGTAAACACTATCAATGTTAGACCAAAGAAAAAAAGAGTTGGAAAATACACAGGATATACTAATAAAGTTAAAAAAGCAATTGTTAAATTAAAAGAAGGAAGTTCAATCGAACTTAAGTAATCTAAAAGGAGGAAATTATGGCAATTAAGACATATAAGTCAATGACTAATGGTACTCGTGGAATGTCTACAATCGTAAATGATGAAATAACAAAGACAGTTCCTGAAAAATCATTGACTGTAACCCTTAAGAAAAAAGGTGGACGTAATAATCAAGGTAAAATTACGTTAAGACATCGCGGTGGTGGAGCAAAAAGAAAATATCGTATTATCGATTTTAAGAGAAACAAAGATAATGTAGTTGGAACTGTTGCTTCAATCGAATATGATCCAAACCGTACTGCTAACATTGCTTTGATTAATTATGCCGATGGGGAAAAAAGATATATCATTGCTCCAAAAGGATTGAAAGTTGGACAAAAAATTGAAAGTGGCGAAAATGCTGATATCAAAATTGGTAACAACCTACCACTTAATAAAATCCCACAAGGAACAATGGTTCACAATGTAGAACTTCAAGCTGGAAAAGGTGGCCAAATGGCTCGTTCAGCAGGTAGTTCAGTTCAAATATTAGGATTTGAAGGAAAATATGCTTTACTTCGTTTAACTAGTGGTGAAGTTAGAAAAGTATTATCTACCAATAGAGCAACAATCGGTGAAGTTGGTAATGAAGATCACGAATTAGTTAAGTTAGGAAAAGCCGGAAGAAAAAGACACTTAGGTATTAAACCTACAGTTCGTGGTTCTGTTATGAACCCTAATGACCATCCTCACGGTGGTGGTGAAGGACGTGCGCCAATCGGTCGTAAAGGTCCAGTTACGCCTTGGGGTAAACCAGCTCTTGGTTATAAAACGCGTAACAAAAAGAAAGCTAGCGACAAACTAATCGTACGTCGTCGCAAGAAATAGTGAAAGGATGATTTTAAATGGCTAGAAGTTTAAAAAAAGGCCCTTTCGTTGATAAATCATTAATGGATAAAGTTAAAGCAGTTAATGAAAGTGGCAAAAAAGAAGTTATTAAAACATGGTCTCGCCGTTCAACGATCTTCCCTCAATTTATCGGTCTTACATTTGCTGTTCATAATGGTAAAGAATTTATTCCAGTATATGTAACAGAAGATATGGTAGGACATAAATTAGGTGAATTCGCCCAAACAAGAAAATTTGGCGGACACGGTGCTGACAAAGGTAAAAAGTAAACCTTTAAGGAAGGAGAGTATTAAATGGAAGCAAGAGCAATCGCAAAAAATGTTAAAATCGCCCCTCGTAAAGCTCGTTTAGTCATAGATTTAGTACGCGGAAAAGATGTTATAGAAGCAGATATCATCTTAAGCAATCTAAACAAAGAAGCTGCAAGATTAATTCGTAAAGTATTAACTTCAGCTGTTGCTAATGCTGAAAATAATTTAGGTTTAGACAAAGAAAATTTATTTGTTAGTGAAGCCTATATTAACGAAGGTATTACATTAAAAAGAATGAAATTTGGTTCTCGTGGTCACGTAGATCCAATCAAAAAAAGAACTAGTCACATTACAATTGTTGTAAGTGATAAAAAATAAGCAAAGGAGGAAAAGTTATATGGGTCAAAAAGTTAGTCCAATAGGACTTAGAATTGGCATCAATAAAACTTGGGAAGCAAATTGGTATGCAAGTAATAAAGATTTCGCTAAATATTTAAATAACGATATTAAAATCCGTAAATATTTAGAAAAAAAACTAAAAGATGCATCTGTTGCTAGCGTTTTAATTGAACGTACAGCCAAAAAGACCGATGTAATCATCAATACCGCTAAACCTGGTGTAGTTATTGGCCATGGTGGCGAAGAAATTGAAAAATTAAAAAAAGAATTATCAAAATTAGTTGATGAAAATGTTCAAATTTCTATTATGGAAATTAAAAACCCAGATATGGTAGCAGCACTAGTTGCTGAAAATATCGCTCATCAAATTGAAAATCGTGTTTCATTTAGAGTTGCTCAAAAGAAAGCAATTAGAAATACAATGAAAGCTGGAGCAAAAGGAATTAAAACAGAAGTATCAGGTCGTCTAGGTGGAGCTGATATGGCAAGAAGTGAACACTATGTAGAGGGAACAATTCCGCTTCATACACTAAGAGCCGATGTTGATTATGCTCACAAAGAAGCTAATACAACTTACGGAAAAATCGGAGTTAAAGTATGGATTTACAAAGGTGAAATTCTTGGAAATAAAAAAGAAGATAAGGGAGGTATGAAAGATGGCCGTAATACCAAAAAGAACTAAATACCGCCGTACTCATCGCTTACCTTATGAAGGAAATTCAAGAGGTAATACTGAATTACATTTCGGTGAATTCGGTTTACAAGCCCAAGAAGGTGCTTGGATTACACAACAACAAATTGAAGCAGCCCGTGTTGCTATGACACGTTATATGAAACGTGGCGGAAAAATATGGATTAATATCTTTCCTCACCAATCATTAACTAAAATTCCACTAGAAACTCGTATGGGTAAAGGTAAAGGTCAACCAGAAGTATGGGTAGCTGTTGTTAAGAAAAATAAGATTATGTTTGAAGTAGCAGGAGTTAGTGAAGAAGTTGCAAGAGAAGCATTAAGACTTGCAATGCACAAACTTCCAATCAAATGTAAATTTGTAAAACGAGGTGATAATGGTGAAAACTAAAGAATTAAGAGAAATGAGTAATGAACAATTAATTAAAAAGATTTCTGAATGCAAAGAAGAATTATTCAATTTAAGATTTAGTCAAGCTACTGGTAACCTAGAAAAACCATCACGATTAAGAGAACTAAGAAAGCAAGTCGCACAAATGAAGACAATTCTTCGTGAACGCGAACTTGGCGAGTAGGAGGAAATTATGGAAAATAAAAAACGTGAATTAGTTGGAAAAGTAGTTAGTGCTGCTAATGATAAAACAATTACTGTTTTAGTTGAAACTTATAAAAAAGATAGTAAATATGGTAAACGTGTTAAATATTCTAAAAAATATGCTTGCCATGATGAAAAAAATGTTGCTGTTGTTGGTGACAAAGTTAGAATTGCTGAAACTAGACCATTATCTAAAACAAAACGTTATCGTTTAGTTGAAGTAGTTGAAAAAGCAATTATTCTTTAAAAGGAGGATTAAATTATGATTCAACAAGAAAGCCGATTAAAAGTTGCTGACAACTCAGGAGCAAAAGAATTATTAGTAATTAGAGTTCTTGGTGGAAGCAAAGTAAAGACCGGTAATATTGGTGATATAGTCATCGGAACTGTAAAAAAAGCTACTCCTAACAGTACTGTTGCTAAAGGAAAAGTAGTAAAAGCTGTTGTTGTTAGAAGTAAATTCGGTCAAAAACGTGAAGACGGTTCTTATATCAAATTTGATGATAATGCTTGCGTTATTATTAAAGATGATAAGAGTCCAATTGGAACTCGTGTTTTCGGACCAGTTGCACGTGAGCTACGTGATAAAGATTTCATGAAAATTGTTTCACTAGCAAAAGAAGTGTTATAGGAGGAAATTATGAAACTTAAAGTTGGAGACAAAGTAACCGTTATTGCTGGTAAAGATAAAGGTAAAAGTGGAAAAATAATCAAAACTTTAAGAAACGAAGATAAAGTTATCGTTGAAGGTGTTAATATAATCAAAAAACACGTTAAACCTAACGGGGAAGCATCTGGCTCAATTATCGAAACAGAAGCTCCAATTCATGTTTCTAATGTTATGATAGAAGATTCAAAAACTAAAAAACCAACTCGTATCGGTTATACTACAAATAAAGCAGGTAAAAAGGTTAGATTTGCTAAAAAATCTAATGAAAACCTTGATTAAGGAAGGAGGGTATTATGAACCGCCTAAAAGAAAAATATACAAAGGAAATCATACCTAGTTTACAAAGCAAATATCAATATAAAAGTGTTATGGAAGTTCCTAAACTAGAAAAAATCGTTGTTAATATCGGAGTTGGTGATGCCGCACACAATTCTAAATTATTAGAAGCATCACTAAGTGAACTAGAATTAATTACAGGACAAAAACCAATTGCAACTAAAGCTAAAAAAGCTATTGCTGGTTTTAAATTAAGAGAAGGTCAACCTATCGGATGTAAAGTTACATTAAGAGGAGAAAATATGTATAACTTCTTAGATAAACTAATCAGTATTACATTACCTCGTGTTCGTGACTTTAGAGGATTATCTAATAAATCATTTGATGGAAGAGGTAACTATACTTTAGGTTTAACTGAACAATTAATTTTCTCAGAAATCGTATATGACAATGTTGTAAAAGTTCGAGGAATGGATATTGTATTTGTAACTACTGCAAAGACAAATGACGAAGCATTAGACCTATTAAAAGGCTTCGGAATGCCGTTTAAGAAATAGGAGGAAATTATGGCTAAGAAAAGTATGATTATAAAGGCTAGTCGTAAACCAAAATATCAAGTACGTCAATATACAAGATGCGAAAAATGTGGCCGTCCACATGCTGTATTACGTAAATATGGAATTTGCCGTATTTGTTTCAGAGAACTAGCTTACAAAGGACAAATACCAGGTGTTAAAAAATCTAGTTGGTAGGAAAAGGAGGATTATATGGTAACAGATCCAATTGCAGATATGCTAACGCGTATTCGTAACGCCAATGCAATGCGATATGTTGAAGTTGAAGTACCTTCATCAAAATTAAAATTAGAAATTGCAAAGATTTTAAAAGAAGAAGGATTCATCAAAGACTATAAAATTAAAAAGAACAATGTTCAAGATATTATCGTTTTAAATCTAAAATATGGTGAAAATAAAGAACGTGTTATTACCGGTTTAAAACGTATTTCTAAACCAGGACTTCGTGTATATGCAAAAGCAAATGAAGTTCCAACTGTACTAAATGGTTTAGGAATTGCTATCATTTCAACATCAAAAGGAATCATGACTGATAAAAAAGCTCGTGAATTATCTCTAGGTGGCGAAGTTTTAGCTTATATTTGGTAGAAAGGAAGAGACTTATGAGTCGTATAGGTAATCGTATTTTAAAAGTACCAGCAGGTGTTACCGTAACAGTAAATGGTAATATTGTAGAAGTTAGTGGACCAAAAGGAACTCTTTCTACAGAAATCAATCCAAATATTACTGTTAAAGTAGAAAACGAAGAAATTACAGTTACAAGAAAAAACGATAACTACGCATCTTTCCATGGAACTGCTAATGCTAATATTAAAAATATGATAATTGGTGTTACAGAAGGATATGAAAAGAAACTAGAAGCTGTAGGTGTTGGATATCGTTTCGCACTTAAAGATGGAATGTTAGTTGTAACTGCAGGTTTCTCTCATCCAGTTAATGTAGAAATTCCAGAAGGTATAACTTTGGAAAGTCCAAGTAATACTGAATTAACTATTAAGGGAATTGACAAACAATTAGTTGGTGAGTATGCAGCAAACATAAGAAAAATTAGAAAACCTGAACCATATAAAGGAAAAGGTATTCGTTATGCAGGTGAAGTTATTATCCGTAAAGTTGGTAAAAAAGCTGCTTAATAAATAATAAAAGGAGACGTTATAATGATTAAAAAAGAATCACGTAATGTAGCTCGTTTAGCAAGACATGACCGCGTAAGAGCAAAAGTTAGTGGAACTAGCGAATGCCCACGCTTAAATGTATTTAGATCAAATAATAATATTTTCGCACAAATCATCGATGATGTTAAAGGCGTAACTTTAGTAAGTGCTTCATCTAATGATAAAGAACTAAACCTTAAAAATGGTTCAAATATTGAAGCTGCTACTAAAGTAGGTCAATTATTAGCTAAACGCGCTAAAAAAGAAAATATTACAAAAGTCACTTTTGATCGAGGTGGCTACCTATACCATGGACGTGTTAAAGCATTAGCCGAAGCCGCACGTGAACATGGATTAGAATTTTAAGGAGGGTATTATGGAGAAAAGAAAACGCGAACCACGCCCAAAATTATATGATGAAGAAATTATCAACATCGGTCGAGTTACAAAAGTAACTAAAGGTGGTCGTCATTTCCGCTTTTCAGCAACAGTTGCTGTTGGAGACCGAAATGGTAAAGTAGGAATTGGAACAGGTAAGGCTAATGAAGTTCCAGATGCAATTAAAAAAGCAGTTGCTGCTGCTACAAAAAACGTTACAACTGTTTCAGTTGTTGACGGTACTATTCCACATGAAGCACTAGGTGTTCGTGGAGCAAGTAAAATCATGTTAAAACCAGCTGGAAAAGGTACTGGAGTTAAAGCTGGAGGAGCTGTTCGTTCAGTTCTAGAATTAGCAGGAGTTAAAGATATCTTATCTAAATCACTAGGTTCAAATACTAAAATTAATATGGCATATGCAACATTAGAAGCATTAAAATCACAAAGAACAATTGAAGAAGTTGCTAAATTACGTGGCAAGAAAGTTGAGGAGATTCGATGAAATTACATACATTAGCTCCAAATGAAGGTGCTACTAAGACCCGTAAAAGAGTTGGACGTGGTACAGGTTCAGGATTAGGAAAAACTAGTGGAAAAGGTCATAAAGGTCAAAATGCTCGTTCAGGTGGAGGAGTAAGACCAGGATTTGAAGGTGGACAATTACCTTTATTCCGTAGACTACCAAAAAGAGGTTTTTCAAATGCTTTATTTAAAACAGAATATGCTGTAATCAATTTAAGTGATTTAAATAAATTTGAAGATGGTGCTGTTGTTACTCCAGAATTATTAAAAGACATGGGTCTTTTGAAAAAACAATTAGATGGCATCAAAGTATTGGGCAACGGAAAATTAGAAAGAAAATTAACTGTTAGAGCTCATAAATTCTCTAGCAAAGCTAAAGAAGAAATAGAAAAATTAGGTGGAAAAACAGAGGTGATTTAAAATGCTTAAAACATTTAAACAAATCTTTAGTCCAAAAAACAAAGATATTCAAAAGCGCATTTTATTCACTCTAGGGTGCTTAATTATATTTATCGTTGGTCAAGCAATAATAGTTCCAGGAATTAATAAAGATGCATTAGGTACAAATACATTAGGTTTCTTTCAATTAATGAACTTAATGGGTGGAGGAAGCTTAGAGAGATTTTCAATTTTCGCTTTAGGTGTTATGCCATACATTACTGCATCAATTATTATTCAAATTCTATCAATGGATATTATTCCATATTTGACAGAATTAACTAAACAAGGTGGAACTGGTAGAGCGCAAATTAATAAAATTACAAGATATACTGGTATTGCTTTAGCATTTATTCAAGGTTACGTATATTCATTTGCTTATCTAGGAAATGGAGGAAGTCTAATTAATCTTGATTATATGCAATTTGCTTTAGTTTTAACTGCTGGTACCTCTCTATTATTATGGATAGGTGACCAAATGACAGCTAAAGGAATTGGTAATGGAATATCAATGATAATCATGGCTGGAATTATTGCTAATTTACCTACAATGTTTACAACTGCATTTAATGAAATGATTAAATCAGGAACAGTAGGTATAATTGAATTTATTCTATATGTATTAGTTTATATAGGAATAGTAATTGGAATAGTTTATGTTGAAGGAGCAGAAAGAAGAATTCAAATTCAATATGCTAATAAATCAAATAATAGTTTTGGTGGTAGACAAAATTACATTCCATTTAAACTTAATTCAGCCGGAGTAATCCCTGTAATCTTTGCTTCTACATTAGTTTCAATTCCATCATTCATAGCAGCAATTATTAAAAAAGACGCATTTACAAACTTTATTAATAAATGGATTGTTATGAACACACCAACTGGATTTGTTTTATATATCGTTTTGATTTTCTTATTTGCATATTTTTATACATTCATGCAAATAAAACCAAAAGATACAAGTGATAATTTAAACAAAAATGGTGGGTATATACCAGGAATTAGACCGGGTGAAGACACTGAAAAATATATAAGTAAAGTATTAAGTAGAATTACAATTGTTGGAGCAACATTCCTTGCAATATTAGCAGGTACTCCTATAATATTTGGAGTAATTACAAATTTATCTAGTAATGTAACGCTTGGAGGTACAGGACTATTAATCGTTGTTGGTGTTGCTTTAGAAACATATAAACAATTAGAAAGTCAACTACAAAGTAGAAGTTATAAAAAAGGAAGAAGATAAAATGAGAAACATCATTTTAATAGCCCCACCAGCAGCTGGTAAGGGAACACAATCAAAAATGATTTGTGAAAAATATCAAATTCCTCATATTTCAACTGGTGACTTACTAAGAGATGAGGCAAAAAAAGAAACAAAATTAGGTAAATTAATTCAAAATAAAATGAATAATGGGGAATTAGTAACTGATGAAATAGTTATTGAACTATTAAAAAATAGAATTAAAAAACCTGATTGTTCTAATGGTTATGTTCTAGATGGATTTCCAAGAAACATTTCTCAAGCAGAAAAATACTTAGAAATACTAGAAGAATTTAATTTACCGCTAGGAGATGTAATTTATCTAGAATTACCAAAAGAAATTGCTAAAAAAAGAATTGTTGGAAGATTATCATGTACTAATTGTGGTGCAGTGTATAATGACCAATTTGAGGAAAGTAAACCAAAAAATTTAGAAGTATGTGATTTATGTAACAACACACTTTCTAAAAGAGAAGATGACAATGAAGAAGTTTTCGATAAAAGATATGATACATATGTTTTAGAAACAAAACCTTTAATTGATTTCTTTGATGAAAAAGGTTTACTATCTAAAATCGATAGTAGTGTAAGCATAGAAAGTGCTTTCAATGAAATAGAAAAGATTATTAATCGAGGTAATTTATGATTAAAACAGAAGAAGAAATTGAACTTATGCGAATAGCAGGTAAAATTGTTGGTGATACACACAATTACTTAAAACAATTTATAAAACCTGGCATAAGAACAAAAGAATTAGATAAATTAGCTTATGATTATATACTAAGTCGTGATGCTACTCCGTCTTTTAAAGGTTATATGGGTTTTCCAGGTACAGTTTGTATATCAATTAATGATGAGGTTGTACATGGAATCCCAAGTAATCGAAAATTAAAAGAGGGCGATATAGTATCAATTGATATAGGGGCGTGTTATAAAGGATATCATGGGGATTCAGCTTGGTCTTACCCAGTTGGTAAAATAAGCAAAGAAAAAGAATATCTTTTAAAACATACTGAAGAATCTTTATTTGAAGGATTAAAAGAAGCTAAATCTGGCAATAGAATAGGAGATATATCTCATGCTATTGAGAATCACGCTAAGAAATATCACTTAGGTGTGGTAAAAGAATTAGTAGGACATGGAATAGGTAATTGTGTTCATCAAAAGCCTGATGTTCCTAATTATGGCAAACGAGGTTGTGGAATGGAACTTAAAAGTGGTATGACAATTGCTGTTGAACCAATGTTAACACTTGGAAGTCCAAAAGTATTTATCTTAGATGATGATTGGACAATTGTAACAGGTGATGAAAGTCCAGCCGCACATTTTGAACACACTATTCTAATTACAGATGATGGCTACGAAATTTTGACAAAGAGGTGATATAATGGCTAAGGATGATATAATAGAAGTTGAAGGAAAAGTATTAGAAATTATTCCTGGAGGCGACTTTATCGTCGAATTAGAAAACAAACATACTGTAGTTGCTCGCGTTTCTGGTAAAATCCGAATGAACATGATTCGCATCTTACCAGGTGATACAGTAGTTTTGGAAATCTCTTCGTATGACCTAAAACGTGGGCGAATCATTTATCGAAAATGAACCTAATTATATAGGAGGGAAATTTTATGAAAATCAAACCATCAGTAAAACCAATGTGTGATAAATGCAAAGTTATTAGACGTAAAGGACGCGTACAAGTTATTTGTTCAAATCCTAAACATAAACAAAGACAAGGTTAATAGGAGGTGTTTTAATGGCACGTATTAAGGGTGTAGATATCCCAGATAATAAGCGTATTGAAATTGCATTAACTTATATTTATGGTATTGGTCGTAGTCTATCTACTAAAATTTTAGCAGATGCTAAAATTGATGCAAATCGTAAAGCTGGAACTTTATCAAATGAAGAATTAGTATTAATTCGTGATGAAGTAAACAAATATCTTACTGAAGGTGATTTACGTCGTGAAGTTAACATGAACATCAAAAACAAGATGGAAATCAATTGTTATCAAGGCGTTCGTCACAAAAGAGGATTACCAGTTAGAGGACAAAGAACTAACCGTAACGCACGTACTCGTAAGGGTAAAGGTAAAGTTGTTGCAAATAAGAAGAAATAAAACTTTAAGGAGGTTAAATTATGGCTTATAAAGCACGTAAACGTAAAGTTAAGAAAAATGTTCCTGAAGGAAAAGCTTTTATTCACTCAACTTTTAATAATACGATTGTTACAATTACTGATAATGAAGGTAATGCAATCAGTTGGGCTTCAGCTGGAACTTTAGGATTTAAAGGAAGCAAAAAATCAACTCCTTTCGCAGCTGGTATGAGTGCAGAAGCTGCCGGAAAAGCTGCTGTTGAAATGGGAATGAAAAAAGTAGAAGTATTCGTAAAAGGACTTGGTTCTGGTCGCGAAACTGCAATTCGTTCACTACAAACTGCAGGATTAGAAATTGCATCTATTCAAGATGTAACACCAATTCCGCACAATGGTTGTCGTCCACCAAAACGTCCACGTGGATAATAATAAAGGAGGTTTATAAATGCTAAACTTTGAAAAACCAATATTCAAGATAACTGAATATGTAGAAAATAATAATTATGGTAAATTTGAACTAGAACCACTAGAAAGAGGTTTTGGAACAACTTTAGGTAATGCATTAAGAAGAGTAATGCTTTCAAGTATGCCAGGTAGCGCTATTGTGGCAGTTAAAATTGAAGGTGTTATGCACGAATTTCAAACAATGGATGGAATAGTTGAAGATGTTACTTCAATAGTTCTAAATTTAAAAAATGTCGTTATTAAAAATCATTCAGAAGGAGAAAAAATAATAAGATTAAACACTTCAAAAGAAGGTGTTGTAACTGCTGGTGATTTTGAATGCGACCCAGATATCGAAATTATAAATCCAGAGCAAGAAATAGCAACAATTGCTGCAGGTGGAAAATTAGAAATGGAAATGATTGTTTCAAACGGTCGTGGATATGTTCCATCAACAGAAAATAAAAAATTTGTTGAAAATAACAAATTAGGCTATATTCCAATTGATGCACTATATTCACCAATTGAAAGAATTAGTTATGAAGTAGAAAATGCTCGTGTTGGTCAAGATGCTAATTATGATAAGTTAATTTTAAGCGTATATACTAATGGCTCAATTAGACCAGAAGAAGCAGTAGCTCTAGGTTCTAAAATATTGATTGAACACTTCAATATTTTAACAAATCTAAGTGAAATAGCTGATATGACAGGTATTATGAGTGCTAAACAAGAAGATAGTAAACTTAAAAAATTAGAAACTTCAATTGATGATTTAGATTTCTCAGTTAGAGCTTATAATTGTTTGAAAAGAGCCAATATTAATACTTTAGGAGATTTAACAGAAAAAACAGAATTAGAAATGATGAAAATTCGTAATTTAGGTAAAAAATCACTTAAAGAAGTTATGGACAAAATAAAAGAAATGGGACTTAGATTCCGCGAAGAAGACTAGGAGGTAATTTTGTGTATAGAAAATTAGGGCGTACCAATAAACACCGTCGTAGTATGCTAGCCAACTTAACTCGTAATCTAATCAAATACGAAAGAATTGAAACTACTGAAACAAGAGCAAAAGAAGTAAGAAAATTCTTAGATAAAATGATTACATACGGAAAAGATGGTTCGTTAGTATCAAGACGTAAAGCCTTAGCATTCTTACAAAACGATAATGAAGCAGTTAAAAAAGTATTCGATGTACTAGCTCCTCGTTACGCTAACCGTAATGGTGGATATACAAGAATATTAAAACTTGATGAACGTCGTGGTGATGATGCTTTAATGGCAATTATAGAATTAGTAGAGGAAGATGCAAAATAGCATCTTTTTTTGTTTAATAATAAAATGTACGAAATGTACAAAATTTAATAAAAAATATGTACAAAATGTACGAAATGTGATATTATTTAAGTGGTGAGATAATGAAAAGAAAAATCGAGGAAGAATTACTTAAATGGAAAAATGATTTTAAAACTCCTTTAATGCTGGTTGGTGCTAGGCAAACTGGAAAAACTTATATAATAGACAAATTTTGTTTAAATAATTTTAAAAACTATATTTATATTAATTTAGAAAAAGAAAGTTCTATTGTTGAAATATTTGATAAAACATTTAATCCAGATGAAATAATTGAAAAAATAGAAATACTTAAAAATATAAATATAAATGTTTCTGATACAGTTATATTTTTCGATGAAATACAAGTAAGTGAAAGAGCTATAACATCATTAAAATATTTTTGCGAAAGCGAAAAACCTTATAAAATAATTTGTGCTGGTTCATTATTAGGAGTAAAAATCAACAGATTTAAATCTTCGTTTCCAGTTGGTAAAGTTTTAATTAAATATTTATATCCATTAGATTTTGAAGAATTTTTAGATGCAATAGGGGAAGAAAAATTAAAAATAGAAATAAAAAAACACTATGAATCCTGTGTTCCACTATTAGATTGTATACATGATAAAGCAATTGATTTATATAAAAAATATTTGATTTTGGGTGGGATGCCATCTATTATAAAAGATTTTATAAATAAAAATATGAAAATAACAGAAGTTAACTTTGACATACAGGAACAAATAATAACTTCTTATTTGGCTGATATGAACAAATATACGGAAAATTCTGAAGGAATTAAAAATAGTAAAATATATAACTCTATTCCCAAAGAATTAGCACGCGAAAACAACACTTTTAAATATAGTTTAATATCAAGTGATGCTAGAAAAGTAAGGTATGAGTCTAGTCTAGATTGGTTATTAGCAAGTAATATGATTATAAAATGTAACCTTACTTTAAAAAATGAGTCTCCATTAAAAGCATTTATTAACGAGGATAAATTTAAATTGTATTTAAGTGATTGTGGCTTATTAAGAGCACTATCAAATATAGATTATAGAGAAATATTATTAGATAAAAATATTATGTATAAAGGTGTATTAACCGAAAATTATGTTGCTTGCGAATTTTTTTCTAAATCAAAGGAATTATATTATTATACTTTTGAAAAATATGAAATAGATTTTTTAGTCAAAATTAATGGTAATCTTATCCCAATCGAAGTTAAATCAGGGAGAAGAACAAATAGTAAAAGTTTAAATGCATACATAAATAAATATAATCCAGAATACAGTATTAGATTATCGATGAAAAATTTTGGCTTTGAAAACAACATAAAGTCTATTCCTTTGTATGCAACATTTTGTATAAATTAAAAAAAACTGGTAAACAGTTTTTTTCTATAGAAAAGTTTTTAACTTTTCCACACTATCTTCTTGCATGGTAACGTATTCGCTGATTATATTTTTAACTTGTTTATCTAATTCCTTATTATTTAAAATTCTTCGTCCTTCAATTATGCCCATATTTGTACCTTGCAATAATAATTCAGCTAATTTAGAACTAGAATGGTCAGTCAAAGTTTTCATGTTTATTCCATACCATGTCATCGCTTTTGTCATTACTCCAGTTTTATGAACCTCACCTTCATTGTACTCTGGATAAATATCTTCAATTTTTTTAAAAATATCTTTATATTTATTTCTTTCAATTTCTAAAGTTTTTTTAAGTTCATTGTCCTCTACTTTTTCTAAAACAAAATCAATAGCGTCCACACCCATACAAGAACCCTTACTTATTTCATCTAATGCATTAATATTTTCCATAAAATCACCATTAATAATATTCCCAATATTTATAAAATTATTATAAAATTTGTTGTTTAATTTTGAATTGTCTTGTATAATATTTAAAAGGGTGATTATATGAAAGCATTGATAACAGGAGCATCTAGCGGTATAGGAAGAGAATTTGCTATAAAATTAAGTGAGATGGGTTATGATTTAATTTTAGTTGCTAGAAGAAAAACAAAATTAGAAAAACTAAAAAAAGAACTAAAAACAAATGTTGAAATAATCAATATGGATATTTCAAGTACATATAATTGTATGTCTTTATATAATCAAGTAAAAAAAGAAAAAATTGATATTTTAATTAATAATGCTGGTGTTGGGATATTTGGAAAATTCGACGAAACTAAATTAGACCCAGAATTAGATATAATCGATTTAAATATTAAAACAGTTCATACACTAACAAAATTATTTTTAAAAGACTTTAAAAAGAGAAATAGTGGATATATTTTAAATGTGGCTTCACTTGCTGCATTCTTACCAGGACCATTAATGGCAACATACTATAGTACCAAAGCATATGTTTTAAACTTAACAGAAGCAATTCATGAAGAATTAAAACAAGAAAACAGTAATGTATATATTGGAGCATTGTGTCCGGGACCGGTTGATACAGAATTTAATGATGTCGCTAAAGTTCATTTCTCGGTTTCCTCTCAAACTCCAAGTGAAGTAGTCGATTATGCTTTAAAGAAAATGTTTAGAAATAAATTAGTAATCATTCCAGGTTTTAAAAATAGATTAGGTTTGTTTTTAACAAAATTATTACCTTTAAAATTAAAGTTAAAAGTATGTTATCGATTACAAGAAAGTAAACGATAACGCTTTTTTGTGTAATAAATAATTTTTTTCTTGTAAAATATAAAAATTTATATTATAATAAAACGCATAGGTGGGGAAATATGGATGTAATTGTAATAGAACATTTAAATTTTAAGTATAATAAAAAACAAATATTTGAAGACTTTAATTTAACTATTAAAGATAAAAGTTTTGCTACTATTTTGGGAGTAAATGGTAGTGGGAAAAGTACACTAGCAAAAATATTGTTAGGATTATTAAAATTTGATGGGTATATTAAAGTTTCTGATTTAATGTTATCAAAAACAAATGTAAGAGAAATAAGAAAAAAAATAGGAATTGTTTTTTCAAATCCAGATAATCAATTTATCGCTGAAAGTGTTAGAGATGATATAGCATTTACATTAGAAAACATGGGTTATTCAGAAAAACAAATAGAAACAAAAGTTAAAAATATTGCTAAAAAATTAGGCATATCAGATATATTAACTTTAAATCCAAGTATGTTAAACAATAGCCAAAAACAAATAGTAGCGCTAGCGTCAGCTTTAGTTCATAATCCTGATATTTTAATACTAGATGAAGCATTAGAAGAAATAGATTCAATCAAAAGAAAGGAAATACTTATTTTATTACAACAACTAAACAAGGAAGGACTAACTATATTAAATATAACTCACGATGTTAATGAAGCAATGTATGGTAGTGAAATTATTATAATTGATAAAGGAAAAGTATTAATCCAAGGAAAAAATGAAGATGTTTACAAAGAAGAAAAAATATTTAAAAAGTTAGGCTTTGAATTACCTTTTATGGTTGAATTATCAAATAGACTTATGTTTTATGATTTAATAAAAAAACCTATATATGACATGGAAAAGATGGTGAATACATTATGGAAATAGCATTTAAGAATGTATCATACACAGTAAAAGAACCATTTCCTAAAATTATTTTAGGCGATATTAATATAGAATTTAAAAGCGGTAAAATAAATGGAATAACAGGTCAAGCTGGAAGTGGTAAAAGTGTATTAGCTCAAATGATAAATGCCTTAATATTACCCACAAAAGGTTCTATATTAATAGGTGATAGTGAAATATATGAAGGTAAGATTTTTAATATAAAAAATATAAGAAGCAAAATTGGCTTGGTATATCAAAAACCAGAAGAACAATTTTTCCTACCAACAGTATTAAAAGAAGTATCATTTGGAATAACTAATTTTAAAGAAAACCAAAGGCAAAAAGAAAATTTAGTAATCGAAATCTTACAAATGGTTGGTTTAAATGAAACATATTTAAAAAGAAATCCCTTTACTTTAAGTAGTGGAGAAAAAAGAAAAGTGGCAATTGCTTCTATATTAATTCATGATCCAGAAGTTATAATATTAGATGAACCAACAATCGGTTTAGATAATGCAAGCAAAAAAAACATCATAAAAACAATTAAATCATTAAAAACAAAATATAACAAAACAGTATTTGTTATATCAAAAGATACAGATTTATTACTTAAAATTTGTGATTATGTTGTAGTTTTAAATAAAGGACAAGTAGTATTAGAGGGAAACAAATACGATGTATTTACTAATAAAAATTTAGAAGATTATGGAGTTAAAAGACCTGATATTATAAATTTTGAAATGCTTGCACTAAATAAAAAGAAAGTAAAACTCGGCTATCGTGATGAAATAAATGATTTGATGAAGGATGTGTATCGTTATGTTAAATAATTTAACAATTGGAAAATATTATCCAGTAAACTCAAAAATACACGATTTGAATCCAACATTTAAAATAATTGCTACATTATTATTTGTTATATCAGTATTTTTAACAAATAATCTATATATGCATATAATATTGTTTGCATTTTTATTACTGATTATATCTGCCTCTAATGTACCATTAAAAGCATATTTTAAAACAATTTATAGTGTTAAATGGTTATTACTATTTATTCTACTTATTAATTTGGTTTTTAAAGTGAGTTTAACTACTAGTATTGTAATGGTTTTAAGAATAATATATATTTTATGGTATACAACTGTTTTAACCTTAACAACCACACCAATGGACTTAACCTATGGACTACAAAAAACATTAAGTCCCTTAAAGAAAATAATACCGGTCAATAGAATAGCCTTTTCCTTAGCCTTAGCTTTGAGATTTATTCCAACAATATTTGATGAAGCAAATATTGTATTAAAATCACAAGCAAATAGAGGTATTGACTATAAATATATTAATTTAAAAGGAAAATTATTGGCGATTAGTTCTCTTATTATTCCAGTCTTTAATTTAACTTTACAAAAAGCAGATTTACTATCTGATACTTTAGAAGTGAGATTATATGACATTGATTCAGAAAGAAAATATTCAAATTATAATGCTGTTGGAGTATTTGATATGTTATATTTAATTTCACATATAATAATAATTATATTAATAATAATAAATGGAGTGTTGAAATGAGATATTTAATAACTTTTGCTTATGATGGGTCTAAGTATAAAGGCTATCAAAAGCAACCTAGAGTAAAAACAATTCAGGGGGAATTGGAGCGTGCTCTTAAGGAAATAAATAATGACAAACAGGTAGACATTAGCGCATCAGGAAGAACTGATGCAAAAGTTCACGCCTATAACCAAAAAGCACACTTTGATTTAGATATTAAAATAACTTGTGACAAATTAAAACAAGCCCTAAATAGTCTAATTCCAGGTGATATATATGTTAAATCAGTTGTTGAAGTTAAAGATGATTTTCATGCAAGATTTAATGTGAAAGCTAAAGAATATATTTATAAAATAAATATGGGAGAATATAATCCACTTGAAAAAGATTATGTATATCAATATAACAAACGATTAGATTTAGTAGAAATGGAGCGAGCACTAAAATATTTAGAAGGTGAACATGATTTTAAATCATTTTCTAAAACAGATGATGAAAAAGAAGACTATGTTAGAACAATTATTCAAACTAATATAATTAGAGAAATAAAAGATGTTAATCATTTTACTATTAGTTTTTTAGGAACAGGATTCTTAAGATATCAAGTCAGAAACATGGTTGGATTATTAATTGAAATTGGTGAAGGAAAAAGAAAAAGTGAAGATATTTTAGAAATATTAGAGGCTAAAGATAGAAGAAAAGCAGGAATTACTGCTCCAGGTGAAGGACTATATTTAAAAGATGTATTTTATTATTAAATAACTAGGTTTTAATTTAAAACCTAGTTTTTTTAATTTCATTGCTAATTAAAAATATTTATGCTACAATTTATGTGAGAGAAGAAATTTAAAAATGAACGAAAACCAAATTAATTTACAAAACAATGGAACAAAACAAAAAAAATCAAAGAAAGGGTATATAATAATTCCTATTTTGGTTATTTTATTGGCATTATCCACTTTATTTATAATTAAAAATCTAAATAAAGAAAAAGAAATTGATAGTGAAATAACTTCAGAAATAAAAAAATCAGCATATCGAATTAATAGTAATTCTTTAGAAAAATTTGATTTATATTTTTTACAATTAGAAAATGGAAAACAAAATAAAATTTATAGTCCACTTTCTATAAAATATGCGTTAGAAATGCTTGAAGAAGGAACTACTGGAGAATCTAAGGCTCAAATATCAAATATTATTGGTAGTTATAAAGCAAATAAATATGTTAATAGTAAGAATATGGCTTTTGGAAATGCGATTTTTATAAATGAATTTTATAAAGATTCTATAAAAAATGAATATGCTAGTAATTTAAAAAATAAATATAATGCTGCTGTTATAACAACACCTTTCGACTCACCAAATGAAGTAAATTCATGGATAAGCAATAATACATTAGGTTTGATTAATAATCTTTATAATGATATATCACAAAATAACTTTTTACTTCTAAATGCTTTAGCAATTGATATGGAATGGGAAGAAAATTTCATACCACAAACAGGCGAAGTAGAATTTGCGATATACAACCACGAAAACTTTTACTGGTCTGGTGGGGATGAACTTATTCCTAAGAATTTTAAAGATATGGATGAAGAAGTATCAACAATGGAAATAATTGCTTCATTTAATAACTATGACATTGTAAAAGAATTAGGCAAAGAAAATATTCGAAAAAAAGTTAAAGAAGAATATTTAAAATATTTAGAAGACGGCGGTTATATTGAACTTTATGAATATGAAATTTATTTAGGAGAAAAAATAAATGGCTTAAGCGAAGAAGAGATAAAAGAAAAATATTTAGACGAATATATAGAAAAATTTCTAGATAAATATATCGAAGATATAGATTCTAATTATAAGAGGGTAGATAAAATAACAGATTTTTCGCTTTATGTAGATGATGATGTAAAAGTATTCGCTAAGGATTTAAAAAAATATAATGGTTCACAACTTCAATATGTAGCAATTATGCCAACTAATGAAGATTTAGATAATTATATAAGTAAGGTAAAAGTTGAAACAATAAATAAATATATCGAAAATTTGAAAAAATTAAAAGCAGATAATTTTAAAGAAGGGGTTGTCACAAAAATAAGCGGATTTATTCCTAAATTTAAGTTTGAATATCAATTAGATTTAATGAATGACTTGAAAAAATTAGGAATTACAAATGTTTTTGAAGAAGGTAAGGCAAACTTAGAAAATATTTCATCAGATAAATCTTTATATATTAATGGTGCAACTCATAAAGCTAATATTGAATTTACTCAAGATGGAATAAAAGCAGCAGCAGTAACGGAATTCGGTGCAGGTGGTGCAGGTGCGCCATTTGATTACTTATTTGATGTGCCTGTTGAAGAAATCGATTTAACATTTGATAAACCTTATATGTTTATTATAAGAGATTTAAACTCTGGTGAAGTTTGGTTTACAGGAACAGTTTATAATCCATTGTTATATTCTTTAGATACAACTAATCCAATTCCTGGTGCTAGTAGATAATTGTTTAAAATAGTATTAAAAGCGTGAATTCTAAGTAAAGTCACAATTAAGTGCATTACAACCAAAAATGTGTATTTTCATAAGAAAATGCACATTTTTAAATCATTTTAATCTTTTGCATGATAATTCTAGATTAATGCTTAAGGATATTATGTATTTAAAATTTATTGTACATTAATTGTGTACTTTCAATAAAAATTTTAGGTAAAATATTGAGAAATTTGTCAAAATATGGTAAAATGTCTACATATAATAGACGGGAGATATAAACATGATAAACTTCATATTAGTTGATGATGATCAGAAGTTTGTAGAAATAGTAAAGGCTCTTATTAATGATAAGATGCTTAAAACAAAATTTGATTATAAAATACATACATTTTATGATTATGATAAAAATTTTTTTGATGGTGTAGAAAAAATCAAAAATAATAAAATATATATTTTAGATATTGAAACAAAATCCGCTTCTGGAATAGATGTAGCAAGAAAAATTCGTGATAAAGATGTTGATAGCGTTATTATCTTTGTAACATCACATAATGAATTAGGTTCTGAAATAGTAAAAGAACAATTGATGTTCTTAACATTCATTTGTAAATTTACTAATTTTGAAATTAACCTACAAAATGCAATTACAAAATCACTAGAAATATTAAATCACAAAACAACAATCAGATTTACTGATACCTCTGTTGTTTATACAATTCCAATTAAAGATATATTGTATGTTACTAGAGATAGTATCGATAGAAAGTGTATAATTAAAACAGATTATGGAGAATATAGAGTCGGAAAAACATTAGCTGATATAAAAGAAATAGCTAATGGTGAATTAGTTCAGACTCATAGGGCTTGTTTGATAAATGAAGATAGAGTAAGAACATATTCGAAAAATGATAATACAGTTAAATTTGATAATGGCGAAACCATAGACTTGATTTCAAGTAACTATTGGAAGGAGCTAGCTAAATGATTGATATATTAACGCTAATATGCAATAAATTTTTACTTTGTGTAGTAAATGTAGCGGCTGTTTTGTATGTTATATCAGTAATTTTAAATAAAAAAATTGATTTTAAAAATTATAAAACATATTTAATTATATTTTGTTTAATAATATTATTAATTTTAAATTTTTTACTTGTAAATGATTTAGTCAGAATATTAATAAGTACAATTATTGTGGGATTTGCCAATTATTTATTGTTTAACGAAAATATAAAGACAACAATAACAAGTACTCTTTTAGAACAAATAATTTCTATTTTATCAGAAATAGTTTATGCAATATCAATAATTGTTATTTTGGGAGCAGATGGACATACAATTATAAATAAGTTTTATGGTGAAAGTTTTTCAGTTATAATTATTTCACTGATAGCAGTATTAATAGTTAATGTAAAGCCTCTAAAAAAAATATTAGCTAAATTGATTGAGTTGTCACAAAAATTGAAGTTTAATCATATAGCAATTAGTGCATTGTTATTTATTATTGTTATTAATATATTATTAGTCGTTGTATATCACGAACTTGATATTTTATCATTGATGATATTAAATCTATTATTCATCTTTATATATGGTATTATTATTTATAATAGTTTTTTAGATAAAAATAATATGACAAAAATGCAAGCAGAAAATAAAGCGTTATTAAACAACTTAGAAGAATATGAAAAAATGCTTGATTATCAAAGGGTAGCTAATCATGAGAATAAAAATCAACTTTTAGTAGTAAGGTCACTATTAAAAGAAAACGAAAATTCTGATGCTTTAAATTATGTGAATGAAGTACTCGATGACAAGAAAGATGATAATGATGTTTTATTTGGACGAGCAAAAAAAATTCCTTCAGGTGGATTACAAGGAATTGTATATCAAAAAATGCTTGTTATGAACGATAAAAATATTAAACCTATATTAGATGTTAGTAATTCAGTTAAAAAATTCAAACTTGAAAATCTTGATACCAAATTAAATTATGATATATGTAGAATAATTGGTGTATTTTTAGATAATGCTATTGAAGAAACAGAAAAACTAGATGAAAGAGAAATTATGTTATCTATGCATGAACAAAATAATGATTTAGTTATAGAAATTTCTAATAAATTTAAAAATGTACCTGATTTAGAAAGATTAGAAGAAAAAGGATATTCAACTAAAGGCAAAGGTCATGGATATGGATTATCCTTAGTAAATGATATTGTAAATAACAATAATCAAATTATTAATGAAAAAGGAATTACTAGAAATATATTTACACAAAAGTTGATTATTAAAATGTAGTTTAAAAATTTACTACATTTTTTTGTACATGAAAAAACTCACAATAAGTGTGAGTTTTTTAACTAAATAGAATCTATTTTAATCTTTAATTATTTAATTAAACTTTTTGGACACTCTGGCTCATCAATTAAAACAACGAAGCAAGCTTGACTTCCAAGGCTAGCAACAAAAGAACCTACTGTAGCGATTAATCCCATTAAAAATGACATACTATTTTCCCCTTTCTATTCTTTATTATTTAAACATAAGCCTATATTTAAACCTGATTTGCAAGATATGTCTTATAGTTATTATAAGGCAAATTAAATATTTTATATACCAAAGGTGAAATCATACAAGATTGAACAACTAATGATAGTATAAAACTATTTGATATAAAAGTATTATTTATAAATAAAGATGCAAATACATATATTATAGCCACAAGTGTTGATAAAAACTTATAGACATTTCTTCTTTTTTGACTAACGATTGGTCTTTTATATGTATCGGCAGGAGCATTTTTAAAGAACAATAATATTAATATAATTCCTGCAATTATTTTTAACCATATTGGAATTGTAACTGATTTTGCTAAATAAGGAACTCCAATAAATATAATACTTGAACTTAATAAGCAAATCCAACTTTTAGTAGCGTGTAATCCAAATGATGGCATCCGTATAAAGTTATATATAAGTAAGAATATTAATACCTCTTTAATTATTCCAAATAATATAGATAATATAATAATAATTATGAGTTTACTAATTAACATATATATGCCTTCTAAACCATATTTAATCTCTGCTAATTTTATTTCGTCATAATCACCATTATTTCTTAATAAATTGATACATTTATTTACAACATAATTTTTCATATTTTTATTCCTCTGTTTCTAATGATACACCAAAAGCAAACAAAAAAACCATTAACTTGTCCTAATTGTACGTTTTTGTGTCCGAAAACACAAAAAAATAAAAAAAAACAACAAAAAAAGTCATTTCAGACAAAAAATCGACTATTTCAGACATAATTTTAACAAATTTAGTTCAAAACTGGTAAAATGATAATTGCCTTTTGGTACTAGTAAAGAATGTCAAAATTTGATATATTAAAATTCTTGAAGTGGTTAGACAAATGCGTTATACTAGTATTGTAAGAGAATTACTAGAAGGGAGATTTCGGCAATGCGTGGTAAAGTAAAATGGTTCAATAACGAAAAAGGTTATGGGTTCATTGAATACCGAGAAGGCGAGGATATCTTTGTACATTATTCTTCAATCTTATCTGAAGGATATAAAACACTAGTTGAAGGTCAATACGTTGAGTTTGAACTAGTGCGTACAGATAAAGGTTTACAAGCCAAAAATGTAGTAGAAATAAAAACTGCCTTAGTTTAGGCGTTTTTTTTCGCTATTTTTTAAAATTTATAGTATAATATTGTTGGTGATAGTATGCAAGTAAGAAGTGTGATTTCAGTAATTTTATCATTTTTAATATTTATTTTTATAGGAACTTTTGTATTTATAAAAGTAGCTAAAAATGTAATAAATTATGAAAATATCGAAAATTATATTGAAAATATTGATGTTTTGGATATAAGAATAAAAAATTTAAATAATTTATTTGGTTTAAAAATTAAAACAAATGACAATACATTAGGCGATTATATTAAAACCCTTGGTATATATAATGGTTTAACTGAAGAGGAAATTAACCTTATATTGAACGATGAAAAATTTGAAAAAAATTTAAAACAACTGATACTTAATTGGTACAAAGAGAGTATGAACACGAATAATACTTATGTTTATAATCCATTAACTAAGTTAGATATTAACAAAGATTTTATTGATGATATTGGAAATATATTTAAAAACCAAAATAATATAATAACCTCTATTGAAAATATTAATGTCATATTTATTATAGGAATAATATTGTTTTTAACAGTTTTAACAGGTTTTATTACAAAAACTATATATTATCCATTAATAACATTAGGTATTCCATCATTGATTATTGGAATTGTTTATACTATGTTGAAATATAATAAAGATTTATTTGCAAATTCTATTAAAACTTTACTACCACTTAGTGACAATTTAACTAATTTAGTACTAGAAAGTGCTTTAAAATCAAATATAGGAACAATTTTAATAACAATAGGATTAGTTCTTATAATTATATTTACTATAGTAAAACTACACATTAATAAAATGCTTAGAAAACTTGAACAAACAAGAAGAATTAATATAGAAGATATTGATATGGATAATATAAAGTATAATTAAATATTAAAATATTGGGTTTTCAATGTCAGATAAACTATTATTATCCCAGTTATAGAAAACAACATATAAAACAAGTAAAGCAGTAATTACAGTTAATATAGAAGCAAAAATTTGAATTTTAAAAGGTTTTAAATCTTTGTTCTTTTCTTTAGCAATTTCATATCCTTCAATATTATCATATAAAATTATTAAAACTATAATCAAAACTAAAAGACGATTAAAAAGCAATATGTATTGGTCGTCTTTTTTATTTAAAATTCTTTTTCTATTCAATAAATCTTGTCTGTTTTCATAAGTTAAATAAATTGATATAATTATTGTTACTATAAACATTAAAGCTGTAGCAATATCAATATTTAAAAGTTCAATTTCTTTTTCATTTTTCATATTAAAGTATATTAAATTTGAATATAATTTAATATGAAAAAATATTTATTAATTTTAATTTTAATACTATGTGGCTGTGGAAACAAAAACATTGAAATGGTTTTTGAAAATAGTCATAATATGAAAATATCGATAAACTTTCCTGAATCGGGAATAAAAAAATTAGATAACTTAGTTTCTGATTATGTTGATACTATTTATCAAGGTTTTAAAAACGAATATGAAAATGTTTATGCTTTAGAGCAAGTATCAGAACTTAATGTTGACTATAAATATAGTGTTATTAATGAGCGATATATAAATATCATTCTTTATACATTTATAAATTCATCTAAACTGGCTCACCCAATTAATGAGGTAAAAACATTTGTGTATGATAAACAAAAAAACAAATTAATAACAATTTACGATTTAATTAATAATAGCCAAATAAATATCTTATTAAAAAATTTAAAAATGAATATCGTTAGAAAATATAAAGAATGTTTATTATTAGAAAATATATCTTCAAAAATCACCCCCGATGAGGATTATATGTTTAATATAACTAAAGATAGTATTGTCTTTTATTTTAATCCTTATACAATAACAACTGGAAGTTGTGGGATTATAGATGTCGAAGTTAGTTTAAACAAATTAGATACATCGTTCAAGTCGAAAGAAACTATAAAAAAATATCCTCCAATTACAAAAACAATATCTAAAAATTTGGATTTGAATAAAAAAACAGTTGCTATTACTTTTGATGATGGACCAAGTAAATATACCAATCAAATTTTGGAGTTGTTAAAAGAGAATAACGCAAATGCTACATTTTTTGTACTAGGAAACAAAGTCAAAGATTATTCTGATACAATAAGAAAAAGTATTTCATTGGGTAATGAAATAGGAAATCATTCGTATAATCATAAATGGTTAACCAGTCTAAGTTTAGATGAACTAAATTTACAAATATCTAAAACTAATGCTCTAATAAAAGAAATAAGTGGTTATGAATGTAATTTATTTAGGCCAACTTATGGTTCAGTTAATAAAAAAATAAGAGAAAATGTTGATATGAATATAGTATTATGGTCGGTCGATAGTAACGATTGGAAAATAAAAAATAGCAAAACAATTGCTAGCAAGGTTTTAAGTAAGGTTGACGATGGTGATATAATACTATTTCATGATACCTATGAAAGAACATATAAAGCGTTACAAATAATCGTTCCAACCTTAATTAGTGAAGGCTATCAAATAGTAACTGTAAGTGAATTAGAAAAAATAAAATTAGAAAGAAATATTTAAAACTATTGAAAAGCATAAAAACATATGGTAAAATTAACATGACGTTTTGCAAAAAATCTATATATTTTACAACAAGACATACTGCATATTTTAAATATGTGGTTTTTTGCGTTATGGAAGGAGTGATAAAGTGGCGTCGTATATTGAACTTAGGAACATAAAAAAACAATTTAAAGTTCCTATTAGAAAAAGTGGCTTGAAAGAAGCTTTTAAAGCATTTTTCAAACGCGAATACAAGCAAATTTTGGCAGTTGATGATATTTCTTTTCAAATTGAAAAGGGAGAAATCGTTGGCTACATCGGACCAAATGGGGCGGGAAAAAGTACAACAATTAAAATGCTTACAGGTATTCTTACTCCGACTAGTGGTATGTGTGTAGTTGATGGAATGACACCTTATCTTGAAAGAGAAAAATATGTAGCAAAAATAGGTGTTGTTTTTGGTCAAAGAAGTCAATTATGGTGGGATATACCAGCAATTGATACATTTGACTTACTAGCAGACATTTACAAATTAAATCATGAAGAATACATAAAAACAAAAGACGAATTAATAAAATTGCTAAACTTAGAAGAAATAGTTAAAGTACCAGTTAGACAACTAAGTTTAGGTCAAAGGATGCGATGCGAAATTGCTGCTTCACTATTACATAAACCAGAAATACTATTTTTAGATGAACCGACAATAGGATTAGATGCTATTTCTAAAACGATCGTTAGAAACTTTATAAAAAAAATAAATAAAGAACAAAATGTTACGGTAATATTAACTACTCATGATATGAAAGATATTGAAACATTAGCAAAAAGAATTATTTTAATCGGAAAAGGTAAAATACTATATGATGGCTCTTTAACAAAACTAAAAAATAGATATAAAACGAATAAATATATAAATGTAGAATGCAATCAGTTAACAAAATTGCGTTTAAAAGGAATAATAAGTCAAACAAAAACAAAAGATGGTTATGAATTTGTAATAAATTCAAAGATATTAGAAATGTCAAAATTTTTAAATGTTTTATCATCTAAAACTGAAATTAAAAACATCGATATAGAAGAAGAAAATATCGATGACATTATAGTAAAACTATATGAGGAATTTGAACTATGAAACCATATTTATCATATTTTAAATTAAGATTCATGACTTGTCTACAATATAGAAGTGCAGCTATAGCAGGTATATTAACTCAAGTATTTTTTGCTTTTGTTTATATAATGGTATATTTAGCTTTTTATGAATCAGGAGATGCTAACGCACCGATGACATTAAAGCAAGTTATAAATTATATGTGGTTAAATCAAATGTTTTTTACTTTAATTTATTTAAGTTATAAAGATAAAGATATAATCAATTTAATCAAAGATGGAAATATATCATATGAATTAGCAAGACCATTAAACGTATATTTTATGTGGTTTGCAAAAATTTTATCTCAAAGAATTTCTATGATGTTATTAAGATGCATTCCAGTTATGGTTTTAGCTTTTGTCCTACCAGAACCTTATAAATTAATGCTCCCATTAAATTTTTCAACTTTTTTATTATTTTTGCTGTCGTTTTGTATAAGTGCTATTTTAATAACTGGAATCACTATGCTTTTTCATATAATAACTATGTTTACTTTAGATGAAAAGGGGGCTACATCAATTATTATAAACATAGCAGATATTTTTTCAGGACAAGTAATACCTCTTCCATTTTTCCCATTGTTTTTACAAAAAGTTGCTATATTACTACCTTTTAGATATATAAGTGATTTCCCATTTAGAATATATACATCACATATAGTAGAAAACGAAGCAATTATAGGAATAATAATTCAATTTGTGTGGTTAATAATAATTTTAATAGGTGGTTACCTGCTGATGAATAAAGCTTTAAGTAAAACGATTGTACAAGGAGGTTAAAATGAAACTATACTTAAAATATTTAAAATTACATTTAAAATCAACTATGCAATATAAAACATCCTTTATTTTATCTTTTATATCACAATTTTTTGTCGCTTTTTCTTTCTATTTTGTTGTCATTTCTATGTTTGATAAATTCAATAACATTAAAGGCTTTACTTTATATGAAGTATTGTTAACTACAGGAATAATATATTTTGGTTTTAGTTTCAATGAATTTTTTGTAAGAGGAATCGATAATTTTGACAATCAAATTGTGAAAGGAACATTTGATAGAATTTTACTAAGACCAAGAAACATATTTTTTCAAGCTATGGTAGAAGAAATGGATTTTGTAAAAATATCAAGAATTCTACAAGCAATAGCAATAATTGTAATTTCCCTAGTTAATTTAAATATACAGTTTAATATATTTAGAATTATAGCCTTTATTTTAATGTTATTAAGTTCTATCGCTATATTTTTAAGTTTAAATATACTATCAGCCTCATATTGTTTTATAACAATTCAAGGACTAGAAGTTAGACATATATTTACCGATGGTGGGAAATATGTGGCTCAGTATCCAATTAATATTTATAAAAAAGGTTTTGCTCTATTTTTTACTGTTATAATTCCATATGCTTTTGTAAATTATTATCCTCTTTTATATTTTACAGGTAAGTCTAATAATATATTTTATTGTTTTAGTCCATTAATCGTTTTAATTTATTTGTTTATTTCTTTTAAAGTGTTTAATATTGGAGTTAAAAAATATTCAAGTACTGGTTCATAGAATGTGAATTTTCACATTCTTTTTTAACTTTTTATAACTCAAATTCATCTACTTTAGTTATATAAGAATCATCACATCTATTAATTGCAAATATTTCTTTTATATTATTTGTTAAATCAAGGTTAGAATTTAACAAATCAGATAAAGATATAATTCCTACTAATTTATTATTTTCAACTACTAATAATCTTTTGATTTTATGTTTAGTCATTAAATTTATAGCTTTACTTATTTCATCGTTTGAATCTATAGTAATTAATTCAGTAGTTAAATATCCATCTATTTTATTATCATTATTTGCAAGTATTCTAGTTACAATATCTCTATCTGTCAACACACCAACTATTTTGTTTTTATTTGCGATAGGAACAAATCCAATATCGTATTTTTTCATTATGTTTGCTAGTTCATTTAAACTAGAATTTATATCAAATACAATTAGAGAACTACACATTAAATTTTTAACTTTCATATAATCACCACTTATATTTTGTTTTTAAAATTTAAAAATATACATATAATTTAATATGAGAAGAATGAGATTAAAAAGAAAGATTAAAATGTTTAATAAACCAATAAATGTTATAGTGTTTATAATTATAGTTTTTATTATAGCTTTTTTTCTATTACTTAAAGTTGTCAATCTAAAAGTAAATCCAGTTTTATTTGAATATGCAGAATTAGAATCAAGAAAATTGGCAAGTATTATTATAAATAATGCAGTTGCTAAGAATGTAACAGAAAACATAGATATAGATGAATTATTTATAATTACAAGGGATAGCAATAATGAAATTAAAACAATAGATTTTAATCCTTTAACAGTAAATAAAATTCTAACAAAAGTAACAAACAGCGTTCAAATTAATTTAAAATATATCGAACAGGGAAAAGTCGAATTGCTCGCACTTACAACAGATGAACTAATTGATTACGATATTAATAAATTAAAAAAAGGAATAATTTATGAAATACCCACAGGAGTTATATTTAATAACTCTTTTTTATCTAATTTAGGACCAAAATTACCTGTTAAATTATGTTTAGCAGGTGATATAATAAGTCATATAAACACTAAAGTAACTAATTATGGTATTAATAATGCATTAATAGAAGTGGGAGTTGTATTAGAATTAAAAGAACAAGTAATACTACCATTTATGTCCGAAAGAATAAAAATTGAATGTGAAATACCAGTTGCAATAAAATTAATTCAAGGAACTGTTCCTAATTATTATTTTAATGGATTAGATAAAAATTCCCCATCTGTAACTTTACCTATTTCTTAAAAATATTAGATAGATGTAAAGTAGTGTGTTTAACTTTTACTTTCAAACATTTTCCATTTACTAATTGAATAAAAAAAAATAATGTGGTATACTAAAAATGGTGATTATAATGAGCAAAAGAAAAGTAAATAAGGCAAGAGTTTTAATTTTTATATTAGGTGTTTTAATTGTTTCATTTATAATTTTTTTACTCTTAAAAGGTATTAATAAAGTAGTAATTAAACAAAATTATAAATATTTAGCAAACAATCAAAGTGAAATAACACTTTATACATTAGATTATAATGAAACTTTGCAAATAGCAAGAGGTACTAAAGTAGAAATAATTGAAAGTATTACTAACGAAAACAAAGAATATTATAAAATAAAATACAATAATACTGAATATTTAGTTTTTAAGGAGAATGTTGTTAATAGCGAAGATGATATCATTTTAGAAAAAGAAATGTATGTAAGAACCCCAGTTACTATTTATGAAAGTGAAGATTCTATAAAAATTTTAGGTATGGCTAAAAAAGGTGAAAAATTAGATATAGTTGGTTATAACAAAGTTAATGAAGATGGCAGCATTAACATGTATAAAATTAAATATAATGATATTGATGGTTACGTTTATGGTAAATATTTAGTTAATAATAAAGAATTATCTTTGGTTAATTATGATGAAGATGGAAATTATCAAATTCATAAAAAAAGAGGAGATTCGTTTGGCGGTGGGGATGCTGGTAATCTAGATTATTATCCTTATGAAAAAGCAAAATTTGAAAATAATGTTATGCCTGATGAAGTAAGAGCACTATATCTTAATAGTGGCGTTGTAAGTAATGTCGATGCTTATATAAAAATTGCTAAAAATAGTGGTATAAATGCTTTTGTAGTTGATATAAAAGATAACACTTCGCCTGCTTATCCAGCAAAAGCTATGCAAGAATATTCGATAACAAATTACAATAAAGCAATTAACAGTTATGAAACATATAAAAAAGCTATTAAAAAATTAAAAGATGAAGGCTTTTATGTAATAGGAAGAATTACGGTGTTTAAAGACAGTTATTATGCTAAAGACCACCCAGAAGATACAATTAAAGATAATAATACTAACTCTTCCTATAACCACGATGGTTCATATTGGCCAAGTGCATTTAAAAGAAATGTATGGGAATACAATGTTAAATTAGCAATTGAGTCAGTACAAGAAATGGGATTCAATGAAATTCAATTTGATTATGTTAGATTTCCAGATAGAACAGGTAACTTAGAAAAAAAAGGAGTTATTAATTTTGGAAATGTGTATAAAGAAGATAAGGCTCAAGCAATCCAACAATTTGTAATGTATGCATGTGATGAAATACACAAACATAATGCTTATGTATCAATCGATGTGTTTGGAGAATCGGCTCACAACTATGTAACTGCTTATGGACAATATTGGGCTGCTATATCAAACGTAGCCGATGTTATAAGTGGAATGCCATATCCAGATCATTTCAGCGCTCACGAATATGGTTTTAATGAAGTTGTATGGACTATTCCTTATAAATTATTAAATTTATGGGGGAATAACTTTGTTATGAAAAGGCAAAAAGAAATCCCAACACCAGCTATAGTTAGAACTTGGATTCAAACTTATGATACATATAAAAATCCTAAAGTAATTTATGATTCTTATATGATTAAAGAAGAAATAAAAGGATTATATGATGCTGGATTAAAAGGTGGATTTATGACCTGGAATGGTAGTTCTAACATATCAAAATATGATAGTGTAAAAAGTGCGTTTGGAGGAAATTATCAATGAAAACTGTAACTATAGAAAATAATAATTATGAGTTAATTGATGACTACAAAAACGGTTTTGAAGAAAATGTATTCAAAGATAAATATACTGATTATTTTGATGGATATGATTACATATTAGGTGATTGGGCATATGGTAAATTAAGATTGAAAGGCTTTTGTGAAAGAGAAAATCCACTTTTCAATAAAATAAATGATTATAACCTGATAGAAAACTATATAAAAGAAAACTGTGCTTATGACTGTAGATATTTTATCTTAAAAAAGGTGTAATATGAATGTATATGATTTTGATAATACATTATACAAAGGAGAAAGTTCTTATGACTTTTTCTTCTTTTGTTTAAAAAGAAAACCTAAAATGATTAAATACATTCCAGTTGTTTTAAAACATATATATAATTATAAAAAATTAAAAATTGATTTTGAACAATTAATAAATAGTTTTAATGAAATATTCAATAAAATATTTAAAACAGAACAAGAATTAAATGAATTATCAATTAAGTTTTGGGATAAAAATATTTATAAATTAAAAGATTTAGTTAATAATTTAACAACTGATGATATTATAATAACTGGAAGTCCAGGTTTCTTAATGAATATAATTAAAGATAAACTAAATGTTAAAGAAATAATATCTACTAAAATAAACAATAGAAAAATAGAATTTTTATGTTTAGGCGAAAATAAAGTAAAAATATTTAAAGAATTATATCCAAATAAAAAAATTAATAATTTTTATACTGATTCAATGAATGATTTACCACTTATGAAATTATCTAATAATGTTTATTTAGTAAAAGGAAATAAAATAGAAAAAATAACAAAATAATTACGTATCGTTAATTAATGTAATTACTACTTGACTCGTGCATTTTATCTTTTCGGTAATAAATAGTATTAAAACATAAGACTTTATCAAAAAAAGGTAAAGTTTTATTTTCTTATAATCCTTTACATTAATAGTTAAAAATGATAAAATTATTATGGTGAATATAATGGAAAACAATGAAATACTAAATATATACAAAAACTACCAAAAAAAAATAAATGAAATGTGGAGGTTACTTTGACACAGATAATAAACTAATAAAAATAAAAGAATTAGAAGAAAAGATGTCAAGTGCTACATTTTGGGATAACCAGGAAATTGCTAATAATGTAATTAATGAGTTAAATAATTTAAAAAAAATAGTTAATTTAATCAAAACTTTAAAAAATAAAATAGATGCGAACTTAGAGTTATTAAGTTATGATGATATCGAAGTAAAACAATTAATTGTATCTGAAATTGATGAAATAAAAAAAGAATTAGATGATTTAGAAATATTTGTTTTATTAAATGGTCCATATGATAAAAATGATGCAGTATTAGAAATTCATCCAGGGGCAGGTGGAACAGAAAGTTGTGATTGGGCTAATATGTTATTTAGAATGTACACAAGATGGTGTGAGGAAAAAAATTTCAAATATGAAATAGTCGAATTACAAAAAGGTGAAGAAGCAGGAATTAAAAGTGTAACTATTATTATCAAAGGAACATATGCTTATGGATATTTAAAATGTGAAAAAGGAGTTCATAGATTGGTTAGAATTTCTCCATTTGATTCTAATTCAAGAAGACATACATCATTCGCATCAGTTGATGTAAGTCCTTATTTTCAAGAAGAAAACATCGATATTCAAATAAATCCTAACGATTTAAAAATAGATGTATATCATAGTTCAGGAGCAGGTGGTCAATCAGTTAATACAACTGATTCAGCTGTAAGAATAACACACATACCTACAAAAATAGTAGTAACTTGTCAAAATGAAAGAAGCCAATTACAAAACAAAGAAAAAGCTTTAGAAATATTAAAAAGTAAATTATACAAAATAGAATTAGATAAAAGAGATATGGAACTAAAACAAATTAAAGGTGAACAAACTGATATTAATTTTGGGTCTCAGATTAGAAGTTATGTACTACATCCATATACAATGGTTAAAGACCACAGAACAAATACTCAAAATAACAATGCTCAAAAAGTATTAGATGGCGATATTGATATGTTTATAAATGATAATTTAAGGATGTGCAAAAATGAAAAATAAAATAAAAATTTTTATTGAATTATTAGTCGCAATAACAATATGTGCTTTTTCATTTAACTTATTTTTACTTCCTACAAAAGTTGTAAGTGGTTTTAGTGGTATATCAATTATAATAAATTCTATAACAGATATAAAACCATCAATTATAATTATGGTTTTATATGCTATAATATTAGTTATAAGTTATATATTAATGGGATTTGAACAAACAAAAAATTCAATTATAGGTTCAATATTATATCCTATTTTTGTTGAATTAACCTCTTATATAACGCCATACATAAATATAGGAGAAACAGAACCTATTGTTATGGCTATATGTGGTTCGGCAATATGTGGATTCGGATATGGAATAATATATAAATTGGGTTATAATACTGGTGGTAGCGATGTACTGACGCATATTTTAAGTAAATACTTAAAAAAACCAATTGGAACATGTATGGTAATAGTAAATACTATTATAATAGCAGCTACTTTATTTGTGTTTGACCTACAAACAGCAATTTACTCTATTATTGCCATATTAATAATGAGTTATGTAATTGATAAAGTAATGATAGGGATATCAAAATCCAAATCATTTTATATAATTACAGAAAATGAAACAGATGTTAAAAAATTTTTAATAAGTAAACTAAGCCATGGTGTGACGGTTATTCAAGCAAGAGGAGGATATACTGGTAATATAGTAAAACTTATTATGTGTATAGTACCTACAAAAGAATATTACAAAGTTAAAGAAGAAATATTAAATATAGACAAAAATGCTCTTATATTAGTGAGCGATACATACGAAGTATTAGGAAATAAATGAGGTGATTAATTTGGATTTAATAAGGTTTAAAAACGTAAAAAAAACATACAAAAACGGCGTTACGGCAATTCAAGATTTAACTTTAAACATAAAAAAAGGTGAATTTGTTTTTGTAATTGGTTCGACTGGTTGTGGGAAATCAACATTAATAAAAATGCTTTATCGAGAAGAAAAACCCACTAGCGGAACTATAAATGTAAGTAATATTGAAGTAAGTAAATTAAAAAATAGAAATGTATACAAAATAAGAAGAAAAATCGGAGTTGTATTTCAAGATTTTAAATTATTACCAAAGTCTACTGTATATGAAAATGTTGCTTTTGCATTAGAAATATTTGGAGCAACTAATAGTGAAGTTCACAATAAAGTTTTAAAAGCACTAGAATTAGTTGGATTAAAACATAAAGCAAAAAATTATCCTAATGAATTATCAGGTGGTGAGCAACAAAGAGTTGCAATTGCAAGAGCAATCGTTAATGGCCCAAAATTATTAATTTGTGATGAACCGACTGGAAACTTGGATCCAGTTACTAGTATGGAAATAATGAAGGTATTAAATGAAATTAATAAATTAGGAACAACGATTATTATGGTTACTCATGATACGGAAATAGTAAATAAAATGAAAAAACGAGTAATTTTGTTAGATGCTGGAAGAATTGTTAAAGATTATGCAGAAGGGGAGTATAGATATGAGGGCATTTAGAATTTTAGGTAGAAATATTAGAGATTCATTTAAAAGTGTTTTTAGAAACTTCTCATTATCTCTTGCATCTATTTCTTGTATAACTATAACTCTAGTTTTAGTAGCAGTTGCAGTTGTTTTATCTTATAATATAAATAATTTTACAAAAGAAGTTGAAAGAACACTAACTATTGTTGTTTTCTTGGATAGAGATACAACTTTAAAACAAGCTGATGAAATTGAAACTAAAATTAATCAATTAGACAATGTTGAAAGTGTTATATTTAACGATAAAATGAATATAGCAGAAGATTTGATGGAAAGTAGCGAAGATTACAAGCTGGTTTTAAGTAAATATGATTCAAGAGATACGATGCCTTTATCAGATACATTCCATGTTAAAGCTACAAGTATTGAAAAAATGGATGAACTTGCAAAACAAATTGAAGAAATTGATAAAGTAATGAGTGTTAAGTATGGGGAGGGAACAATTGACCAATTGATTTCTACATTTAAAATAATTAAAAATATAAGTGTAGTAACAGTAGCTGGTTTAATTTTAGTAACTGCATTCTTAATTTCTAATACAATTAAAATAACTATTTTTTCACGTAAAAGAGAAATTGAAATTATGCGTTTAGTCGGTGCTTCTAACGTTAATATAAAATTGCCATTTATTTTTGAAGGACTATTTTTAGGGTTAATCGGTTCTGTTATACCGGTTTTAGTAACAACTTATGGTTATGTTGCTTTATATAAGAACTTTAATGGTCAAGCCTTTAACTCACCATTTATAAAATTAATCATCCCTGAACCATTTATCTATTATGTATCATTTATTTTAATCGGTATTGGTGTTTTTGTAGGTATGATAGGTTCGGCAAGAGCAGTTAGAAAATATTTAAAAATTTAATTATGACAAGACTAGCAATAGTCTTTTTTCTTTGATATAATATTTTTGAGTTGGCTAAAAGGAGGTAATATGGATTTAGAAAATGTTTATGGTATTGGCACTAAAACAATGTCATTGCTCAATAAATTGGGTATTAATAATATATCTGATTTGGTTAATTATTGTCCTTTTAGATATGATATTTTATCAAGAAGTAATCTTAATGAATTAAAAGATGGTGATAAAATAATAATTGATGGTTTAGTTGAAGTGAATCCTAGAGTTATTTATTTAAAAAGAAAAATGGATAAAATGTCATTTGTTATTAATACGGGTAGTAAATTAATGAATGTTTCAATTTTTAACCGTGGATTTTTAAAGCCTAGGCTTGGTGTAGGAACTAAATTAACTATAATTGGCAAATATTCGATAAAACAAAATTTAATTGTAGCTAGTGATATAAGATTTGGGCTACTTGGTAACAATGTTAAAATAGAACCTGTTTATCACGTTACTAGTGGGATTAATAGTAATATGATAAATAGTTTAATTTTAAAATGTATTGATAATTACGAATGTGTTGATTATATTCCAAATTATTTAAAAGAGAAATACGATTTTTTATCAAAGAAACAATCTTTAAGAGAGATACATGAACCTTTAGATGAGATATTACTAAAAAGGAGTATTATGCGCTTTAAATATGAAGAATTGTTTACTTTTATGCTTAAAGTGGCTATGCTTAAAGAGTTAAAAAAACAAGATGGTTTGAAAAGAGATGTTTCTTTTGACGAAATTTCTAAAATCATTTCTACTTTACCTTATAAGCTAACTATTGACCAATTGAAAGCAATTGATGATATTTATAATGATTTGATTTCTAATAAAAGAATGAATAGACTTTTACAAGGTGATGTTGGAAGTGGAAAAACGATTGTTTCATTTATTGCTTTATACATTAATTATTTGAGTGGCTATCAAGGAGCTTTAATGGCTCCAACTGAAATATTAGCTTACCAACATTATTTGAATATGAAAAAATTATTTCCTGATTTAAGAATCGAATTATTGACTGGTAAATTAAAAGTTTCTGCTAAAAAAGATATTTATAAAAGATTAATTAATAATGAAATCGATGTTTTGATTGGTACTCATGCTTTAATAAGTAATGATGTTACTTATAATAATTTAGGATTAGTTATAACTGATGAACAACACAGATTTGGTGTTAATCAAAGAAGTAACCTAAAAAATAAGGGAATTATGCCTGATGTTTTATATATGAGTGCAACACCAATTCCAAGAACTTATGCTATAACATTATTCGGTGATATGGATATTTCTAGCATTAAAACAAAACCGAATGGTAGAAAGGAAATTAAAACTTATTTGAAAAGTGAATCAGAAATCAAAGATGTTTTAACTTTAATGTATAATGAACTTAAAAGTGGGCATCAGGTTTATGTTATTGCTCCTTTAATTGAAGAAAGCGATAAATCGGAACTTAAAAATGTTAATGAACTTAAAGTTAAAATGGATAAAGCTTTTGGTAAATTATATAATATTGATATTATGCATGGTAAACTTTCTAACAAAGCTAAAGAAGAAGTAATGGAAAAATTTAAGAATAATGATATTCAAATACTTATAAGTACTACTGTAATAGAGGTAGGTGTTGATGTTGCTAATGCTACTGTGATGGTTGTTTTTGATAGTTATAGATTTGGATTATCAGCCCTTCATCAGTTAAGAGGTAGAGTCGGAAGAAGTGATTTACAGTCTTATTTTATTTTGGTAAGTAACTATGAGGCCGAAAGACTTAAGGTGTTAGTCGATACAAATGATGGTTTTAAAGTAAGTGAAGCTGACTTTAAAATGCGTGGTGGGGGAGACTTATTTGGTATAAGACAAAGTGGAGATATGAGTTTTAAATTTGCTGATTTGAAGAAAGATTATAAGATGTTATTGACTGCTAAAGAAGATAGTGAAGAATTTTTGAAGAGTTATAAGGATGATTATGAGTACATTTGTGCTCATGTAAAATTAGTTGACACTTTAGATTGATTGGTATTGACTTTTTATAAAAATTTTTTTATAATTAGGTAGCATGATAGTACTAGAAAGTATCATCATGCTAGTCTCTTATATCTATAAAGAGGCTAAACCAAAACCCCCTGAAGAGAGCATCTAATCGTGCTCTCATTTTTTGCGCCCATTTTATAAGGGTTTGCGAGGTGTCGGTTTTACTAAAATAATTCTAGGTACAATTTAGGTACAAAAAAATTGAGTTTTAAAATAGTTCATTGAAGAAAAGTGACGTAAACGGCAAAAATCTTCAATGGATTTTTTTATAGTGATACGGACAATATAGATTTTATCCGTATGATTGTATTGCTATTATTCCTTAAACGGTAGGATATAATTAGTATAAGATCATGGTATAATATATTATGAGGAGATGTCTTATGGAAAAGAAAGAAGAAATAATTAGTAATAAAATTAAATGTAAAAAATGCGGAGATATTATAGAATCAAAAAGTACTAATGATCTAAAAAGATGTTCTTGTGGAGCTGTTGCAGTTGATGGAGGCACTGAATATTTTAAGAGAATTGGTAATGAAAATGATTATATAGAATTGTCTATTAATAAAGATAATAATAAATAGTTATTTACATAAATAATAGAAAATAATAAATATAATTCAAAAATGTTGACTTTTTCAACATTTTTGAATATAATAATAATGAATTTATACGTTGGGGTGGTGTATATGAAGGAGTTAAATTACAAAAAAATAGGAGAAAGATTAAGAAAACTTAGAAAATATATGGGATTAACCCAAGAACAGGTTGCTGAAATTTTAAGTGTAGGTAGAGATGCAATATTAAGAATTGAAAAAGGGGATCGCAAAATTGATTTACAAGAATTAATAAGTTTTTCAAAATTATATAATATAAGCATGGATGAATTAACAACAGAAGAACATACTATAAATAGTAGTGATGTTGCTTTTGCGAGGGGTTTTAATGAATTAAGCGAAAAGGATAAAAAAGAGATTATTAGTTTAATCGAATATAAAAACATTTTAAAGTCGCAAAATAAGGATGACTAATATGACTCCAGAAGAATTAGCAAAAAGTGAATTAGAAAAATTAAAAAAAAGTGGCGAATTAACTTTTCCAATAGATCCATTTAAAATCCTCCATGATGCTGGTATATATGTTGTATTAAAAGATTTTGAAAATTTAGACGGTATCATTATTAATGATGAAGATAATTGTACAATTGTAGGCATTAACTCAAATAACGATTGGCAAAGACAAGGATTTACTGCAGCACATGAGTATTGTCACTTTATAAAAGACTTAAATAAAGAAATTGGAACAACTGACTATATTGAGTGCTTAAAAAAGTCGAATAAGAAAATTGAAAAATTTGCAAACAATTTTGCCGGATATTTGCTTATGCCTACTGATGAGTTAAGACTTGTATGTGAGCAATATAAAAATAAAGATGGATATATTGATTTTGAAAGTATTACAATTATAGCGGAATATTTTGGAGTTAGCTTCTATTCATGCTTGAATAGAATTGCTTATGGTCTAAATCTAATAGATGGTGATATATCTTCTGAATCATTAAGACAAAGAATGAGTGAGTATGGTGTATCAGCAAAAAGACAAGAACTAATAGAAAATAAGATTGATAGCACATTATTATCTAATGTTGTAAGTTCAATGAGTTTTGTTATGGCTGATACTAATAAATACACGGGCCAAAAGTTTTTACAAAACTATATTTATAATGATAATAAACTTGAGGGTGTAGTAATTGATAGAAAGCAACTTAATTACATATTTGCTGATTTAAACTTTAATGGTACTGACAGTCAATTCTTTGAAAATGATAGTGAAGAAATAGTAATGACACTGGGTAATCTAGAATTACAACAATATGTGATTAATACAAATGATGATATCTCATTAAAAAATTGTGGACAATTACATTCATTATTATTTAAATACGTACCATATCCTGATGATAATGGTAAATATAGAGATGGAACTGCATTATTAAAAAGGGGTACTATTCAACCAGTAACATATTATGAAATAAACGATAGAATTAATGATCTCGATGAAGAATTACAGTTTTTTATGAAAAATATAGATCAATATGAAATAGGAGAGTACATTGAACAAGTAGCATATTTTACATATAAGTTTATTGTTATTCATCCATTTAGAGATGGCAACGGACGTATATCAAGAGCTATAATGAACTGGCTCTTAAGCAAGAAGAAAATACCACCAATTTATATTGATCAAAAATGTAGAAAAGAATATTATGATGCATTGTCAAAAATAGATTTGGAAGAAGATCCAGTTCCATTTATTATGTTTATTGAAAAAAGAATAATTCATACAATGATTGAATTGCATAGATATTTATTTGTTGATGAAATAGACGAAGAAGAAATAAATGAGGAGGCTGAAGTTAATGGAAATTAATAAGTGGTCTAGAAATAATTATAAAGGCCCAGGTGGCGGATTATATAAGGGCCCAGGCGGAGGATTATATACAGGTCCAGGTGGTGGTGCCTACGCTGGTCCAGATGGCGGAATGTATAAAGGCCCAGGCGGAGGATTATATACAGGCCAGGGCGGAGGACTATACACAGGTCCAGGTGGCGGATTATATACAGGTCCAGGTGGCGGATTATATACAGGTCCGGGCGGAGGATTATACACAGGTCCAGGTGGCGGATTATATACAGGTCCAAGTGGTGGGGCATATAATGGCCCAGGTGAACCATATATGAGTAATATTCCACCATGGCCAGTATTTGTTAAAGAATTAGAAAAAAGAGGCTATAAAAAAGAAGCAGATTTAATTAGAAAATATCATAAATGTGATTAAAAAAACAGCTTAGTCATCTTCTAAGCTATCTATAACAGAAACAACAGAGTCGAGGGCTGTACTAAACATATGTGAATATGTGGGCTCTTTGTCAAATAGTGTTGGTGGAACCAAAAACTAATGATAATAAGCAATAGAGGGACAGAAAAGAAATCTGTTCCTTTTTAGTACTTATAAATACCAGAAATAAGTAAAATTCTAGTTTTAAAATGATAGAATGATTTGTAACCAAAAGCAATGCGCTTAATACATTTGATAAGATTATTAATACCTTCAATAATCCCATTGTTAAAATTGTAATTGAAAGACATGATAATGTGATAAGAAAATTTATTTAAAGATTTAAAAGTGATTTTCATATATTCAGATATGTTTTCATGATTTGAAGAAACTATATTGCAAAATAAATTTGCATCTTTGTATTTAATACTTCTTAAAATACCTTGATAAACTTCATAAGTTGCTTTTAGTTCTTTATTAGTATTGATAATATAAGAAACGATGTCGTAATCAGTTATTTCTTTACCAAAATGATTAGAATATTTTTTATTATCTTTGTCTAAATCATCTTCAAATTTTTGGATTAATTTCCAATAATGTTTAAGTTTGTTATAGTTTTTTTGTCTTTTTCATACATTTAACTCTAGTATTTTTGAGTGCATTACTAGCTAAAGCGACAACATGAAACTTATCAGTAATTAATATTGCATTAGGAAAGATTTTTTTAAGTAATAAATAATAAGGTTCAAACATATCTAAGATAATAAATTTAACAGCAAGTCTTTGTTTTCTAGGAAACCTCATAAAATATTTAAAAAGAAAATTAGATTTTCTAGATTCAATAATATCAAATGTTTTACCAGTTCTATTATTAACAATATGAAAAGCCATTTTACCAATAGTATCATTAGTGGCTTTAAATTCATCAATATTCATAATAGTAGGTAATACTCCAGGAAGAACTTTTTTGTTAGAAATGGAATGAATAATTCTATTAACAGCATTATGAGAAACATTATTATTTTTAGCAATATCTTTTTCACTAATTTTATTCATTAAATCTAATTTAATAGATAGTTTAGTATCATTAGAAATATTATAATATTTATCAACTAAAGAAGATTCAGCAATAAATGTATGATTACAATTATTACATTTAAACCTTTGTTTATCTAATAAAATAATGGTATTGAAATTAACAACTTTAGAAATTTCGACTTTACAATTTCTTTTCCAATCCCATTTTATAACACAATTTTTGTGTTTGCACAAAGGACAAGTATCAACATTGTAAGTCAAAAATGCATGTATAATATTAGTAGTTATTTCATTTATTTTACACTTTTCTAAGTAATTTTCATATAAATTAATGTTTTTATCTTTAATATTTAATAAAATTTTAGTACAATCAATAGTATGAGTCATATAAATTAGAACCTTTCGATGTTTTTTTTATTCAATTACATTATATCATAGGTTTCTGATATGACTCTTTTTATATACCAAAAATAGTATTAGTGAATTCATAAAATTTCTTTCACCAACACTATTTATTATAGAACCAAAACTAGGTATTACAATACAAGGGGCGACTACGCTCTTTTTAGCCAATATGAAAATAATAATCAAATTAACTGAAGAAAAAAACAAAAATATAGGATAATTATAGCCTATGTTTATACTTTTTTTATTATATTAACTAAAAAAAATGATATTTGAATGATTTAGATATAAAACTCATGAAAAAAATAGCTCAAGTGAACTATTTTTCTTTATAAAAATTAAATGTTACTTCTAATTCAATGCTATCATCATTAACAATCTCTTCGTATGATTTACCTAATTTAGATTCTAATTCTTCTAAAGTGACAGGTTTATCAAATACTTTAAATGAATACATATCATACTTAATTAAATATCTTGAATAAATATCAGTTTTTTCTTCACGATAACTTTTGTTAGAACTATCTACCTTACTAGTATCACTGAAAGATGACCAACTAGTGTATGTATATAGTGAATCATCACGGTATTTATAATCATGAGGTTTAGTAGATGAGAAATAAGTTAAATAACCTCTTTTATCCTTATTGTACCATCTATATGTATCATCATAATATGAATACATATTAACACCATTACCTTTTTCTTTAGTATATTCATCCCCAGGTTTTTCTACACTATATTTACCATTCTCCCAATATACTTTAGTTTTACCATCCATTTTATACCATTGGTAACCTTTTTTTGTTTGAATATGTCTATAACTAAATTCTTCTGGATAATCAAGAGACCATTCACTTGCTTCTGTTTTTAATAATGTACTTGTATCTTTATTTGGATAACCTTTAGGAGCAGTAGCACTAAAGCCACTATAGTTTACATTGTACTTATACCATTTCCATTTTTTATCACGATAACTATAATAGGTTTTAGTATCTCTTACATATTCTTTAATAACAGCTGTATCTGGAATAGTAGGTAAATTTTTAGAATCAATTGGTAAATTCACACCATTTGTTTCATTTTCACTTATTTTATTACTTGGATACCATTTTGTCCATTTAGAATTGTAATGAGTTACTTCTTGATAATTAAATAATACTTCTACTTTCATATTTTGAACTTCATTATAGTTAGACGTTTTTTTGTTAAAACCTTTAGTTGTACAATAGGAAGCATTAGCTAAATTAAATGTTTTAACATATTCATTTCCGTATTTTGTATAAGTAACGCTACCTTCAACTGTTTTCTTTTTAAAAGTAACAGTATCAGTCATATTACTTAATTCTAGTGTAATAGCTTCTCCATTTAATTTAGGGTATAAGTTATTACTTTCTAGATAAGAATCTGTAATTTGTAAAATTTCATCTTTAATACCATTACATACTTTATTATGTTTTCTATTAATAGTACCTTTGATAAAAACAAAAACGACGATTATTATAAAAGCAAAAATTAATAACATTTTAATTCCATCTTTAGATTTAAAATCAATTTTTGAAAATCTTGTTTTGCCATTTTCTAGATTTTTTTTGTTCATAAAATAAACCACCCAACAACATTATAACATTTTTTTCAATATTTGGACACTTTTTTTATTAATTTCATAAACTATATTAGGTGGTTTTGATGGGAAAAGAAGAGTTTAAAACATTTGTTAAAAAAAATCCTAAATTGATTAAATATGTACAAGATGGTAGTAGTTCTTGGCAAAAGTTTTATGAAATTTATGATATATATGGTGAGGATGAAAACGCTTGGAAAGATTATCTTGGCGTTGCCGAGGTAGCTGCTACTACAGCTGGTATAGGCGATGTAGTAAAAATCTTTAAAAATATTAATTTAGATTCCATCCAAAACAGTGTTAGTAGTATTCAAAGAGTATTAGGTGTAATTGGAGATTTAACTAATAAAGGCACTAGTACAAAAAAAGAAGAATATAAACCAAGACCAATTTATAAACATTTTGAGGATTAGATGATTTTGGATTTACAATTTAAAATAAAAAATAACCCTAATTACACAAAATACTTAAGAGAAAACTCATATTGGTATAAAATATTAAATAGATATCCAGAACAATTTACTAAATTTGAAGAAGAAGTAAAGGAAAAATATCAATTAAGAACAACTGATAGAATTAGTAAAGCTCTAGACACATTTGAAATGGTTACATCTATTTTATCTACTTTAAAAAATTAATGTTGCTAATACCTTTACTTACATGGTATAATTAACTATAGGTGATTTTTATGGATAAAATATTAACAGGAATAAGACCAACAGGAAATCTTCATATAGGACATTATTTTGGCGCGGTTCAAAATTGGGTAAATTTACAAGAAAAATATGAATCTAATTTTGAAATTGCCGATGTTCAAGCCTTAACAGATAATTTTAATGAACCAGAAAAAGTAAGAAAAAATGTATATGAAATCACTTTAGATTTGTTAGCATGTGGAATTAACCCAGATAAAGCAACTATATTTATTCAATCATTAATTCCAGAAATCGCTGAAATGACTATATACTATTCCAATTTAGTTACAGTATCAAGATTATTTAGAAATCCAACTGTAAAAAATGAAGTCAATCAAAAAAAAGAATTATTCGGTTCAAATGGAGAAAGTATAACTTATGGATTTTTAGGTTATCCTGTTAGTCAGGCGGCTGATATAACAATTTTTGATGGAAAATATATACCGGTTGGTGAAGATCAATTACCTTTAATTGAACAAGCAAGAGAAATTGTAAGAAAATTTAACTCTATTTATGGTGAAACATTTGCTGAACCAGAACACTTATTAACTGAAAATAAGAGAATTAAAGGTTTGGACGGAAATGAAAAAATGGGTAAAAGTTTAGGTAATGCTGTTTATTTAGTTGATAATGAACAAATAGTTAGGAAAAAAATAATGGCTGCTGTTACTGACCCAAATAGAATAAAAAAAGATGATAAGGGAAATCCAGATATTTGTATGGTTTACTACTATCACAATTTAGTTAATAAAGATAATGTTAATACTATTTGTAGTGAATGTAAAAATGGACAAAGAGGTTGTGTGGCTTGTAAAAAAGAGCTTATTAGAAGCATGATGGACTTTTTAAAACCAATTCAAGATAGAAGAAAATATTATGAAGAAAATCCTTTGTTAGTAGAAAAAATATTAGAAGAAGGAACAAAAAGAGCAAGAAATAAAGCAATTAAAAAAATGGAACAAGTTAGAAAAAATATGCAAATAGATTATTTTGAAAAATAGAAGTCCTAAAACTTCTATTTTTTTGTATAAGATATAAATCCGATTATTTCTAAAATCGAGTAAAATATTAATGCAAGGCCAATAAATTTAAATACTAAATTAGTTTTCAAAATTATGTATAGACCACATATAATTAAAAGTATGGAAACGATTAATCTTGATGTAAATGAGTTTTCTTTTGAGTTGAGTGTGTATATCAATCTCATAATTCCACTATATAAAACCCAAGAACCAATAATTAATCTAACAACAGTTTCAATAACTCCTGAACACACTATTGAAATAATTCCTAATATAACTAAAACAATTGATGTTACTAATAAAGAATTATTAGCTATATTTAAGTTTTTATAAGTTTTTCTATATGATAAATAGTCAATAATTCCTACAATAATTAAAACACCACCTAAAATATAAGCAATAAATTCAACAATTCCTCCAGGATTTGTAAACAAAACACAACCAAGTATAAAAAATATAATTGAACTTAACAAAGAACTTTTTTCAGAATAATCGATTACATTTACTTTCTTTAACATATCATCACCTTAATAAGTATAACATAGTTCTTTAATTAAGTCAATTTAAGTTGACAAGTCAACTTAAATACAATATAATTATTTGGGTGAGATAATGAAAATAGATTTTGATTTTACAATTATGTATTGTAGACAAATAAAACAAAAATTACAAAATGAAATAACATTAACTCTTAAAAATTATGATTTAACTTGTCCGCAAGGTTATTTTTTAAATTTATTTAATCATCACTCTATGTTAACTTTATCAGAAATTACAGATTTATTAGGTGTTGATAAAGCATATACAACAAGAATAGTTAATTCACTATTACAAAAAGGGTTAGTTGATAAAACAGACAGCATAAGAAAATATTCAGTTTTTTTAACTGAACAAGGTAGGGAAATATTAAAATTAATTGCTAACGATGTTAAAAAAAATCGTGAAAAATTATTAAATGGAATTGATGAAGAAGAATTAAATAATTTTAAAAATACATTAAAAAAAATAATAAATAATTTGGAGGTATAATATGTTAGAAATAAGAAATATTAAAAAAAGTTATAAAACGGGAACATTTATTCAACATGCTTTAAAAGATGTTAGTATATCATTTAGACCAAATGAATTTGTTGCCATTCTAGGGCCATCTGGTAGTGGTAAAACAACACTGCTTAATATTATAGGTGGCTTGGATAGATATGATTCTGGTGATTTAGTCATTAATGGTAAATCAACTAAAAAATTTAGTGATAGTAATTGGGATAGTTATCGTAATAATTGTGTTGGGTTTATATTTCAAAGTTATAATTTAATCAATCATTTAAATATTTTAGAAAATGTTGAAATGTCATTAACTTTAAGCGGAGTTTCTAAAAAAGTTAGAAAACAAAAAGCTCTTGATGCTCTTAAACAAGTAGGATTAATTAATCATGCTTATAAGAAACCAAATCAATTATCAGGTGGTCAAATGCAAAGAGTTGCTATAGCAAGAGCTTTAGTAAATGAACCAGATATAATACTAGCGGATGAACCAACTGGAGCTTTGGATTCTACTACAAGTGTTCAGATTATGGAATTAATTAAAGAAATTGCTAAAGATAAATTGGTTATAATGGTAACTCATAATAAAGAATTAGCTTATGATTATGCCAATAGAATTATCGAATTAAAAGATGGAGAATTGATTAATGATACTAATCCACATGAACAAAGTAAAAACAATCAAGAATACAAAATAAGAAAAACAGCTATGAGTTTTTTTACTGCACTAAGTTTATCATTTAAAAATATAGAAACAAAAAAAGGAAGAACTTTTTTAACTGCTTTTGCATCTAGTATAGGAATTATTGGAATCGCTTTAATTCTATCCTTATCTAACGGTTTTAATATAGAAGTTGAAAAATTTGAAAAAGATGCTTTATCTAGTCTACCAATTATGATTAGTGAACAAACAGTTGAAATGGATGAAGATTCACTTGCTAAAATGCGTGATAGTTTTAAAATTGATAATAATTCATATCCAAGTGAAGAGGTAATTTATATTCAAAAAGATATGGTTGAAGACACAACTCATACTAATATAATCAATCAAGAATTTATTGATTATATAGAGAAAATAAATCCTAAATATGTATCAGGAATATCATATATGCGTTTGGTATCTATAAATGCTTTATCTAAAGCAAAAGATGGCTATAAAATAATAGATAATTCATATTTAACAACACTTCCTAAATCTTTAGATGAAAAACAAAATGATGTTGTAGAAGATAACTATGATTTATTAAAAGGAAAATTTGCAACTAATAAAGATGAAGTTGTTTTAGCCGTTGATAGTAAAAATAGAGTAAATGAAAAATTACTAGAAATGTTAGGCTTTGATTTATCTAAAGACAATTTTACTTTTGATGAGATATTAAACAAAGAAATAAAAGTTGTTTTAAATGATGATTGGTATATTGATAATAATAATTATTTTATTCCTAACTTTAATTATGAAGAATTATACAATAATAAAAACAACTTGACTCTAAAAATAGTTGGCATTATAAGAGGAAAGGAAGATGCAAAATTAGTGTCTGCTTCATCAGGAATTGCTTACACAGAATCTTTAATTGACTATATAGTAGAAAATAATAGTAAATCAAAAATAGTTTTGAAACAAAAAGAAGTTGATTATAATATTTTAACAGGTGAACAATTTAGAGAAGAAAAAGATAAAGACGCTGTATTATCATATTTAGGAAATGACAATTTACCAATTTTAGTAAATATATTTCCAAGAAATTTTGATTCAAAAGATGAAATTATTAAGTATTTAGATGATTATAATGAAACTAAATTAGAAGAAGATAAATTATTATATACAGACATGGCTAGTTTAATATCTAGTTTATCAGGAAGTATTATGGATGCGATAACAATAGTTTTAATTGCTTTTTCATCAATTTCTTTAGTAGTATCATGTATAATGATAGGAATAATAACTTATATATCAGTATTAGAAAGAACTAAAGAAATAGGAATATTAAGAGCTATGGGAGCAAGACGTAAGGATATAACAAGAGTATTTAATGCTGAAACAATTATTATAGGATTGTGTTCCGGATTATTAGGAATTACTATAGCAAGAATATTAGTGTTTCCAGCTAATATAATTATTTATAATGCAACAGGATTGGATAATGTTGCTAAAATGAATCCATTGCATGCATTGTTATTGTTAATTATAAGTATGTTATTAACAGTATTAGGTGGTTTAATACCAGCTAAAGTAGCAAGCCGTAAGAATCCAGTAGAAGCATTAAGAACAGAATAAATATTTGAAAAATGATTTATTGAGTGTTATTACAAATAGTTATAAAAGGTAATTGTCGATTTGTACAATTTAATTTGCAAATCAAACAAGTAGAAGTGATTGGTATGGTTAGACTGAACGATGTAAACAATAAGTCAACATATGGGGAGGGTATTTAGATAACCATAATAAAAACCACAAGGGTCTAAAAATAGATCCTTTTTGTGGTTTTTGTTTTGGGAAAAAAGGATTTACATTAGTAGAAATAATAGGAGCGATAGTATTATTGACAGTAATAGGCCTAATAATATATCCAGTAATAAATAATTTAGTAGTGATTGAAACTCTTGATAATACTACTAATACTTCAGCAGATGGAATAAAATCATCTAGTGGTTATGTTCAAATGGTGAAATTGTTTATACATTCACTATAAATAGTATTAATACAACAATTGGTAAAAGAATGAATACGAAACCAGGTTTCAGAAGGTAGAAATATTTTAAATTTTGTTTTATAATTAATATGGTGATATTATGAAAAAAACATATATTATAACTGGCGCTAATGGATTTTTAGGTAATAATATAATAAGATTGCTGCAAAATATTGATTGCGAAATAAGAGCTTTAGCTCATTCAAAAGAAAAAATTAAAGCATTAGAAAACTTAAATTGTAAAATATATTATGGAGATGTAACTAAAAAAGAAACATTAAATAGTATTTTTGATGTTCAAAATGCAATTGTAATTCATTGTGCTGGAGACGTTTATATTAAATCAAAATATAGTGAAAATGTTTACAATGTTAATGTATTAGGAACTAAAAACATAGCTGATTTGTGTTTGAAAAAAAATTTTAAACTAATTTATGTAAGCAGTGTTCATGCTATTCCGATTAATAAAAATGAAACATTATCAGAAATAAAAGAATTTTTTCCTAATAAAGTAGTTGGCTGGTATGCTAAAACAAAAGCAGAAGCCTCAAATTATATTTTAGAATTAGTAAAAGAAAAAGGACTTGATGCTTGTATAGTTCAACCATCAGCAATTATTGGACCAAATGACTATAGCAATAGTAATTCAAATGAACTAATTAAAGATGTTATGTTAGAAAAATTTCCTGTTGCAATCAAAGGCGGTTATGATTTTGTAGATGTAAGAGATGTAGCAAGTGGTATTATTAATGCTTGTTATAAAGGAATTAAAGGAGAATGTTACATTTTATCTAATGAATATTATAGTGTTAGTAAATTGTGTAATTTAGTAAGTGAAGAATGTAATGTTAAAAAAATTAAAATAGCATTACCTATATGGTTAATCAAACCATTCGCCCCTCTTTGTGAATTTTATTATAATATTAATAATAAAACACCTCTGTTTACAAAATGTTCATTGTATACAATTGGAAATAACATTAAATTTTCTAATGAAAAAGCAAAAAAAGATTTAAACTATAAAACAAGAGATATAAGAAAAACGATTAAAGATACAGTTAATTTTTATAAAAACGACTACAATTTATAGTCGTTTTTTAAATGGATGATTAATATTTTAGCTAAACATTTATATCTATCTATCTTTTACTAAAGGATTAAAATTACTAATAGCTGAAACTAATTTAGGATGTCTAATTACAAAATGAATAACAGGGTCACTATTTTTAGATATAATGACATGAGAATTTTCTATTATAGTAATTGTAATATTTTTAAATGTTTTATTATCTACAATATTAAGTTTATAATTATCATTTTTATATTTTTTAGTCATTTCTAAGTGTTTTAAATATTCATCATAATTATATTTTATTTTTTGATTACAGAATATATTTTCAATTGGAAAATTAAGACTATCATTATCATCTAGTATGTATATATTATCATTAATTACATTATTTTTAAGTATGTTTTTAATATTATTTTCTTCTATTTTTTTGTATTTAACTATTTGTTTTATATCATCTTCACTAATATTATTTCTTTTTAAAATATCAATTAATAATTCATCTTTTATAGTAAACAAAGGAAGAGTTGATAAAAATCTTTTTCTATTTCCATTTACCTTACTATCTTTAACTAAAAAGTGTTGGTAGTTATCAAAATCATTATAAATATCCATTAAGGAATTTGCTTTTTTAAGCAATAACCTTGCTTTTTCTTTATAGTATTCTACTTCCTTGTTATTACCTGTTAAATAATATTTACCTTTATCATGATTTCCCTTTATACATTCACCAGTAAGAGCGCAGCTACCTGATACATAGTTTAATTGTTCATATATATTATTTTTATTATCTTTAAAATAATAAGGTGAGATTTGACCTGTCATATAAATTGGAATCCAACTTTCAAGTCCTAGCATCATTTCATTGAATGGTCGATTTAAGTTATGAATTATATTTAAATGGAGTCCTTTTTTCAAACTCATTGCAATTGCAAACATCCATTTTTTTCCGAAATCGGTATCTTTTGCCATATCTTCCATCGGCATATCGCTACACATAAATATATCTTCCATAGTTTTTGATAAAACAGTTCCTTTAAAAAAATCTAATTCTCCATTTTTCATTTCTTCTATTCCATAATAGTTTTTTGTTTTCACACGGTAAAAGGGAATATTAGGAATTTTAAGTTCATCAAATTTGACTACTTTAATATAATCGTTTAAATTAAAATCATCCAAATTATTTAAAAAGTCATTTATATAGTTTTTATTTGTTTTGTTATTAGTCAACCAATTATGAAGCAACAAAAATAATTTATTATTGTCTTCAATATCTTTATTTGTACAATTTAATATTGAAAGTAATTTTAATTTAGAATCAGTTGAGTATTTAGTTACTATATAATTACAAATTTTATTTGAAAATTCAATTGGGTCAGATGGTTTAGCCTTACCATACCTAATTCTTGATATATGCGAAGAATCAAAAGTAATATATCTTGACATCTCATTTATGTTTATTTTTAGGATATTTATTAATTCATTTAAATTCTCGCTGAAATTATCATAATCAAAGTCATCTTTAGTAATTGAATTTAATAATGTTTCAGTTATGATTTCTTTAGTATGCAAATCAATATTTTGAACTATACTAATATTATATATAGCAGTAGCTAACTTTAATATTTGTTCCTCATTTGGTACTCTACTCCCACTTCTATATCGACTTATAACAGATTCTGATATATTTGATTTAAGAGACAATTCTTTAGAACTAATTTTTAATTCATTTAAATAGTTATTTAGTACATCTTTAAACATAAAAATCACCTAGTATAATTATACACTAAATATTGGGCTTATGTAAAAGCAAATTGCCAAAAAAAACAATGTTTTAAGTGGAAACTTGATTGCTTACTATTTTAAACTAAAATATAATAATGAAAGAGGTGTTTAATTATGAAAAACAAAATTATATTGATTATTATAAGTGTCTTAGTTATAGCAGGAATTATATTTGGGATTACTAGAATACCTAAAGATGAGGTTACTAGTGATGGTCACAAGTTAAAAATAACTAAAAATGAAGCTAGTGAAGTACAATTAGAAGATTATCAAACAAATGAATTCAAAATGAAAATACCAACTGGCTGGAAAGTAGAAGTTTTAGGAGATTATATTCATTATACAATTAAAGCCTATAACCCTAAAAATCCTACATATCAATTTTTCTTTAATATGAAAACTGAAGGATATAACAAATCAGAAGATGCGAAAAGATGGCAACAAAAGTATTATCCAGATAATATGTTTGCAAAAACTAGCGTAATAGCTACTAAAGATACCGAAGGTTTTTATAAAATATTTAATGATTTAGGTCCTTTAAATAATACAAGTACATTTACATTTCCAACAATCACTAATTTTAAAGTAATTGAAAAATTAGGAAAAAGTATTATTGGTGGGGATGTATTAAGGGCAACATTTGAAGACGCAAGTGGTAGAGAAGCTGAAGGAATATTTACAGCATATGTTTATGATGTAGGTCCATATTATGTATATGAAAATATCATTTCTGGAAAACAAATAGATATACAATATTTAAACGTATATAATGCTATTTTTTATACTACTCCAAAAGATGAATTAGTAGACTTTGAAAGTGTATTAAACGAAGTAGCTTCTTCATTAGAATTTAGTGATAGTTTTATAAATGGATTTAATAAACAACAAGATGCTGTTATGAATAGTTTTCAAAATGTAAGAAATATAGGAAATCAAATATCTGATGGAATTATGGATTCTTGGAATAAAAGAAGCGCTAGTTATGACATTACAAGTCAAAAACAAAGTGATGCTACTTTAGGTTATGAAAGAGTCTATGATACAGAAACAAATGAAATTTATAAAGCATATAATGGATTTACTGATGATTATAAAGGTGATAGATATAAACCTATAACAGATAATATGTATACAGAAAAAACAAGTGGCTATATTGAAAAGGTAGGATAATATGAAAAAAAAAATAATTTGTTTAATCTTATTAATATTAGTAATTATAAGTTTAATTTTGGTATTTAATAAAAAAGAAAAAAAAGAAAATCCTCAAGAATATAAAACATTATTAGAAGCAGTTTTGAAAAATAAAGAAAATAATTATAAAAAATTCTTAGGTGGTGAGGTATTAAATGAGAATACCAGTTTTAGAAACTATGCTTTTATAAGTGGTAATAATGTATATATTTATGATTATAATAAATTAAAAAATGAAGAATTTAGCCATAAAAAAGTATATACAATTCCAAATGAAATTAAAGTTATGAATATAAAATCTGGTTTTGGTGCTGATATTGAGTTTTATGATTATGATGGTAATTTATATACAATACATGATACTAATACCGATAATAATGTAAGAGATTCTTATGATATGTATGAAAATGCTATATATGAATTAAGTGATTATTTAAAATGGAATTATTCAAAACAATTTTTAGGTAAAGAAATAGATTATGATTTTATGTCTGATTATGTTTATGTTAAAGATAATATTTTATATAGTAAAAACTATGGAAATGAAAAATATCCAACTATAGAAAAAGTAAGTGGTAATTACGAAGGAGAAAAAGTAATTAGAATTTACAACGAAAGAATTTTAAAAACAGACAAAGGTTTTTATGAAATCGTTAGATATTTTGACACTAATTTAAATAAAACAATAACAACAACGATGAAGATTAACTTATTATCTAAATACTATGATGATGTATTAACATTTACTTATGAATATGTAATATTAAAAGATTATACATTGATTCCAATTAATGATGTTATGGAAAATAGAATTCGTGAATATCAATATAATTCTTTTATAAGTGGGTTTAATAGTATGGAAGAAGTACCTACTATATTTGAGGAATAAAAACTAATTTTTAGTTTTTTTTCTTTTTAATATATGGTATAATATATAGTAATAAATTAAGGAAGAGGAAATTATGGCGAAGAATTATAATGAAATTTATTCAAAAGTAAAGGAATTTAAAAGAAAATATCCAATGACAATCGCATGGCGATTAAAAGCACACAGTAAATTAGCTTCAAGGTATATAGGCGAAGATGAAAAAGTATTATACGCATTTGCTTGTCAAAACAACCATTTTTCATATGAAATATTTATGACTTATGTTGTAGTACTTACAAGTGAAAGAATTATTTTAGCTCAAAAAAGGTTATTCTTTGGTTCATTCTTTAAATCAATTACTCCAGATATGTATAATGATTTAACTATTAAAACAGGAATAATTTGGGGTAAATTATGTATTGATACAATTAAAGAAGTAGTTCAACTATCTAACTTAGATAAAGGTTCACTACCAGAGTTAGAAAGTACAATTACAAACTTCATGTTGGATGCTAAGAAACAATATCCTGACATTGACAATAAGTAAAAAATGGTTTATACTTTTTATAGTAGGTGAATGCTTATGAATAAAGGATATAATTTAAATACGAAATAGCTAGATAAAGTCTAGATTTTCGTATTTTTATTTAAGGGGAGGCAAATGATGAATAAAAAAGGATTTACATTGATAGAAATGTTAGCAATAATAATACTCTTATCAGTTATAGCACTGATAACATATCCTATTATTAATAATGTAGTAAGTGACAGCAAGGATGAAATTTACGACAAACAAATAAGTGAACTAGTGAGACTAGCAAATACATGGGTAACAAAAAATATGGATAGTTTAGAAATAAAAAATGGCTATAAATATTATTTATCATTTAATGAGCTGTTTGAACAAGGTTTTGTTTCAAAGGAAGATATTATAAATCCCAAAACAGGTGAAAATTTATTAGGATGTATGGTAGTTACCTATAATTCATTAACTGATGGGTTTGATGTAGAATATGATGAGAGTTGTATTAAACAGGGAGAATTTGTTGAAGGTAGCGATAATAGTGGAGCAAATAAGCCAGAATTGTTTGATAACATGCTTCCCGTTTATTATGATAGTTATTTTAAAGTTTGGAAAAAAGCTAATTCTAAAAATTTAAAAACTACTGTAACTTATAATGTTGGAGATGCTAATTTTGATGGTGTAGTAGATTCTAATGATATAAATTTTTTAAAAAATGCTTCTAATTACAATAAAGTTGCTGATACGATATCTCAGTTAGCTGTTGATGTAGATGGTGATGGAGTTATAACAGAAAGTGATTTAAATCTTATAAAAACTACTAAATATTATAATAAAAAAGTTGATGATATTAATGAAACAAGAACAGCGTTAGTATCAGATTACAAATGGTATGATTATGATAGTAAAATGTGGGCAAATGCGGTAACAGTAACAGATTCCACTAGAGAAAAATATTTAAATGCTGAACTTGGAACTACGATAAATATTGATGATATAACTACAATGTGGGTGTGGATTCCAAGGTATAAGTATACAATTTTCAATGGAAATAACGGAAGTGCATCAGAACAATTAATTAATGTAACATTTGAATCGGGTGTATCAAGAACTGGAACTGTAAGTTGCGTTGATAATTTTGAACAAGCAGGTATTAGCGAAATATGTAGTGATACTACAAATAAGGATATAAAAAACAATGTAAGTACATATACCCATCCTGCATTTAAATTTGGAAATACCGAATTAACAGGGTTTTGGGTAGGAAAATTTGAAGTAAGCGGAAGCACAAGTGCAGTAACTATTAAACCTAATGTAACATATTTAAGAAAGTCCGTTTCAGTACTTTTTAGTTCAATCAAAGGAATGAAAAATACGTATGGAATAACAAATGCTGATTCACATATGATTAAAAATATGGAATGGGGAGCAGTAGCTTATTTAAAACAAAGTAAATATGGACTTGGAACAACAAGTATGGGAACTAATAATAATAGTAATAATATAACAGGATGTGGTTCAGAAGCAGGAAGTAGTTCTAGTACTAAATGTAATACTTACGATACAGCAATCGGACAAAAATCCAGTACAACTGGAAACATTTATGGAGTATATGATATGTCAGGCGGTGGCTGGGATTATACAATGGGAAACATGAAAAACGAAAACAATGGATTTTATTCAAGTAATGCTGGTTTTACATCGATACCAGACACTAAATATTATGATAGTTATAAGTATGATGCATCTCTACCAAATACTCATACAAGAGGAAAATTAGGAGATGCAACAAAAGAAACATTGACTGTTTTTGGAGATAGTACAAAAGGTTGGGGAAATAAAGGAGTTAATGCTTATTTGCCTGAATCTACCCATTCTTGGTTTGCCCGTGGTGGTAGATATGATACTTTACGCTATGGCATATTTAGTTATGGAAGAAATGATGGTAGCGGAGGCACATCACGTGCTATATTATCTTTTCAATAGTTTGTACATATTTAAAATTAAAAAAAATAGAAAATGAAACAACACCCTAGTTAAAATTTAACTAGGGTTTATAATATAGAATTTAATATAACTAAAAGAGATTATCATTAAATAAATTTTTTGATAATCTCTAAATATTATGTAAAATTTTTGTTTAATTGGTTATCTTGACATAAATAATATTTATTTTATCGATACCAATTTTTTTGTTTTTCCTTTATAATCAGGATTTTCAGAATCATTTTGTTTTGAAATGATAGTCATAGCAATTTCTTTTTTTGATAATTTGCATTCTTCTATAAAATCAAAAGATTTAATAAATTGATTAATGAAATATAAATAAGCAGAATTTCCATTTTTAAGCTCACATTCAACCATGTAATTACTTTTATATTCTACGCCATCTACTATTGGAGTTGTTTTATCAAACGTAATTTCAAACACACCATCAAAATATTTTAAATCGTATCTTGCTCTTTTTGTTTTTAAAGTTATCTTTTCAGTTAATTCTTTAATTGGTATTTTCCATTCTTTTTGTAAAAATTCAATAACCTCTTCTAAAGAGAAAAAGTTTTTTTCTTCACGTTTTGATATAGATGATTTATCACTTAAAGGTCGTTTTACTGTATATTCAACAATATCATTATTGACTCTTTTTCTTACATTTATTCGGCAAGTTTCTAATATATTCTCACAATCATAGTAAGTATCAACATTTTCTATAAATTTTGGTTCAGTTAAATTTAAAACAGAAATTATTTTTTTAAAATCTTCACAAGGATTAGAATTTTCTTTGAAAGTATATTTTTTTTCTTGCTCTATCTCTGCTGATGTAGCATTTCTAACTCTTTTTATAATTTCTTCAATTTCATCCGAAGGTATACAATCTAATTCTAAACATTTTTTGAGTAATTTTAAATCAATAGAAACAATATATTTTTCTTTTTTTAATTCGGAATTTAAAATTCTTGAACTTTCGGATATTTCTCTGATTAATCCATCTTTGTCAATAAAAATTTTGTTTTTTGAATTATAAATACTAGCACTACAATGTGAGAAAAATATACAACTATCATATTTTTTTAATTCCGGAACTAAACGATATAATCTTTTTTTATAAAAATCATAACTTGTAGTATTGTTTATTTCTCTTATTATAAAACCATCATCAAGTTTTTTACCACTTAATATAGTAGCGTACCTTTTAATTATTTCATTACTGTGATTCATATATTGCCTAAATAAATTGTTCATTTCTACTTCAGTGGTATTCCAACTTAAATGATTGTTAGTTAATTCTAAAAATTTGCCAAAAATTGCTTCCATTACTCTTGTCTTATTATCTAAGTAAAGTGTGTCATATAACTCAAATCTTTTATTGAAAAAATTAGCAATTTTGTATTCTGCATCACTATCAAATACTATTTCTAAATCATCATCGATATATTCTAATTTAATACTATTTAAAATACTAGAAAAATCATTATTTTCACCCATTACAAATCGAGAATCTCTAAATATATAGTCCATTCTATCTATATCAATTCCGCCAGATAATAATTTTCGAACTATAAAAATTAAACTTGGCTCAGATGATTGTAATTCTTTACCATTGATTTTTTCTTTCATTTTTATTAAGAAAATAGTCTTATCTAATACTGTTTTTCCAAATGTACTAACAATAGCGTTATTTATTTCACTGTTTTCATCTAATAGTATATTAACGGTATTGTCTTCATGTGTTCCATCTAAGAATTTTTCAGAAACGTGAGAAAAACAACCATGACCTATATCATGTACTAATGCCATACATTTTATTGCTTGTTCATCTTCTAGAGTTATATTCAAAATATTTGAAAATTTTGCTTTACAAAGATCAATTAATTTACACGCTAAATAGTAAACACCTAAAGAGTGTTGGTAACGTGTATGAATAGCATTATCGTTACAATTAAGTCCAAGTTGAACCTTATTTTTTTGAGAAACAAATTCTTTGCTATTTATTATTTTTTCATAACAAGGTTCAACATTTATTTGTCCCCAAATGTCATTAATAGTCATAAAATTCCTCCTTGTGTATTTTTTACGCTTGACTAATGCTTTTAAAAATGTATTTAGGATACATCTTTAAAATTATAAACTTTAGCGGGTTTAGTGCCTTCAAATACCTTGTAACTAAAAGTATCATCGACGATATTAAGTATTTTTTTTCTAAAATTTCTTCTATCGAATTTAACATTTAAAATAGATTCGTATGTTTTTTGAATTTCTGGGATAACAAATCCGTTTGGAAATAATGATTTTAAAATATTTGTTTCGATTATTTTTTTCTTTAAGCATTCAACTGCTTCATTTAAGATTTCGTTGTGGTCATAAGCTAATTTAGGAACTTGATTAATCGGATACCAACTAGCGTTAGAAGTTTTTAAAGTATTTGTTAAAATGTTTACTCGTTCACTATCAATAACGCCAATGTAAGATATTGCAACCATTCTTATATTTTCAGTTCGATTCTTTTTCCCAAAAACACCAGATAGATAAATATCAATATTTTTAATTCCAGTTTTTTCAAATATTTCTCTTTTCATTCCATCTAACAAATCTTCATTATTATATAAAGCTCCGCCAACTAATGCCCACATGTTTTTATATGGTTCATTTTTTCTTTTAATTAATAAGACTTTTGTTATTCCCATTTCAACTGTGAATATTGAACATATGACATGTATTCCTTGATTTTTATATAAAGGATTATTAATCTGCACTATTCCCACCTCACAATCATATTATATGCGTTATTTTTACGCTTGTCAACATATTTTATCTAATTAAAAAATTTTCCCTTAAATTTCCTTGAAAAAATTGTCATTTAGAGTAAAAAATGTTATACTTTAAATAGGAGAGTTGGTTTTATGACAAGAAAAAGAAAAAAAATGTCTGAAGGTCGTGTTGTATTTATAATTTTTGTTGCATTATTCATTTTATCTATATTTGGTAATATAATTGAAGATTCAATAGATTCACATATATTAAAACAAGAAAGTAAAACACTTAATATTTTATCATCTTATGATAATGCGGATTTAGAAAATAATATCAATAAATTTGCTAAAAAAAATGGGATGAAATTAAGATTTACTTATATGGGTGATTTAGATATTGTGGGTGAATTAAATAACAATAGTAAAAGATATGATGCTGTTTGGCTCTCAAATTCAATGTGGCTTTATATGTTAGATAATCAATATTTAGTATCAAATTCTAAAAGTATAAGTATAAGCCCTGTTGTATTTGGTGTTAAAATGAGTAAAGCAAAAGAGTTAAATTTAACTAGAGAACTAACTAATGATGATATATTAGATTTAATTGTAAACAAAAAACTAAAATATGTTATGCCGTCAGTTACTAAAACAAATACTGGTGCGACAGCATATATTGGATTTTTAAATTCACTTGCTGGAAATCCTGTAACTTTAACTGAAGATGCGTTAGATGATGATGTTTTAATTAAAAAACTAACTGATTTGTTTACGGGTGTTCAAAGAGTTAGCGGCGATGAGGACTTCTTAAAAGAAATGTTTTTAAATAATGATTCATATGAAGCTGTAATCTCTGATGAAGCTTCGCTTATAAATATAAATAAAACATTAAAAAGTAAAAATAAAGAAGAGTTATATTTGATTTATCCAAGTGATGGTGTTGCGTTAAATGATTCAGCACTCGGATTTATTTCTAATGATAAAAATAAAGAAGAGAATTTTTTGAAACTACAATCATACTTACTTAGTGATGAAGGACAAAATATGTTAGCAAGTGTTGGAAGAAGAACTTGGTATGGTGGAGTATCTTTAAATATAGATAAAGAAACATTTAATCCTGCTTGGGGAATTGATACATCAAAATATTTAACAGTAACAAAATTTCCTTCAAAAAAAGTAATAACAAAAGCGTTAAACTTATATATAGAAAATTTAAGAAAGCCAACGCATGTAGTTTTTTGTCTAGATTTTTCTGGTAGTATGTATGGGCAAGGTTTTTCTGAACTTACTAATGCAATGGATTATATATTAGACTACGAAAAAGCAAGTAAGGATAGTTTACAATTTTCTAAAAAAGATAAAATTACTATAATAACTTTTAGTGATACTGTAACTAATATTTGGAATACTTCTAGTGGCCTTGAAACAAGTACATTAATAAAAAACATTAAAAATACTAGTCCTAGTGGCAGTACTGCTTTATATGATGCAATCATTGAAGGTTTAGGAATATTAAATAAAGAAAGTGATGATTATACTAAGACAATAATTGCTATGACAGACGGTATGATTAATATTGGTAGTTTTAATACATTGTCATCATATTATAAAAAATTGAAAAAAGAAATACCTGTTTATAGTATTACTTTTGGAAGTGCTGAAGAGTATGAGTTAGAACAAATAGCTGACCTTACTAATGCCAAAGTATTTGATGGAAAAAGAGATTTACTAACTGCTTTTAAAGAAGTAAGAGGATATAATTAGTGGTGATTTAGATGAAGAATAAAGATACCTTATCAGCAGTAATAGGAAGTGTATTTTTTGGAGTACCTTATCTAGCTTTATCGGTACCACTCTTACCAGCTCTTGCAATTGGAACAAGTGCATTTGTAGCAGGAGAGTTAGTACTTACTAAAAATAAAACTGACAAATTAAGTTATAAAAACTATAATTTGAAAAAAGCATTAGAAGAAGCAGAAAAACAAAACAATCATATAAAAGAAATGAAGAAGCAAATTGAAGATAATGAACTTAAAAAATATATGGAAGATATTAATAATACTACATCAAAAATAATAGATGGAATAAAAAAACAACCTAAAAAATTAAAAAATATTTCTAATTTCTTCGATTATTATTTGCCTATGACTGTAAAAATAGTAGATAGATACGATGAAATTGAGAATCAAGACTTATCTTCAAGAGAAGTAGATGAGTTTACAAGTCAAACAATTGATATGTTGAAAGCAGCTGATGAAGCTTTTAAAAATATATTAAATAATTTATACCGTGAAAAAATAGTAGATATGGATGTAGAAATGAAAGTTTTTCAATCAATGTTAGAAGCAGATGGTTTAAATGAAAATGAATTGGCTCTAAAAAATAGAGCAAAAGAAAGGAATGAATGATGATGGAAAAAAAGAAAATTATTGGAATCGGAATTTTTGTATTATTAACTCTTTTAATCATTGGAATAAAAGTTTTTAGTAATAAAAACATAGATTCTAATTTAACTACCATATATGTTGCAACAGGTGGTGGGAAAGAAGATTTTCTAAAAGATGAAGAAGTACAAAAAATATTTAGAGAAAAGTATAAAATCAATGTTGTTTTTGATACTTGGAGCAATGGTAAAACAGTAACGAAACCATTAATTAGGGAATCAATCAATCTAGGAAATGAAAAAATAATTAATAGTATTAAAAATGGTTCTAATGTTACTATAAATACTTCGGATGTTACAAAATATGATGCGTTATTTACATCGGATCAAAGATTTTATGACTATTATAAACTTCAACCAAATAAAGAAAATGGTGAATCAGATAGATATACTGTTTTAGAAGGTGGATTAACATTAAATACTCCAATCGTAGTTTATAGTTGGAAAAAAGTAGTTAATTGCCTAATTAAAGAAAATATAGTAACAGAAATCGATGGAGTTTATTACATAACTGATATGGAAAAACTAATGAACTATATTTTAAACGGTAAAAAATGGAAAGATATTGGTTTAGATGAATTATATGGAAATATTAATATATCATCAACTGATCCAGTCTCTTCCTCACCAGGAGCTACATATTACGGATTATTACTATCAATTTTAAGTGAAGGTGAAATTAACGATGAAAATCTTGAGAAGAATTTATCTAAATTAAAAGAGTTTTATAAAAAATCCGGTTATATGAATAATACTCCAGCAGACTTGTTTGAAAGATATTTAAAAACTGGTATGGGTGGAGAACCTATGATTGTAGATTACGAAAAAAGTATAATTGATTTTGCTAATTCAAATGAAGCAGGTTTTAATCAAGTAAAAGATGAAATAGTAATACTTTATCCAAAACCTACAATATGGAATTCACATTGTCTAGCAATATTTAGTGAAAATGGTAAAAAATTATATGAAGCTATAAATGATTCAAGAATAAGTCAAATCGCTTGGGAAAAGTATGGCTTTAGAACTGGAGTAACTGGAGGAGTTTATGATGTATCAAAACTACAAATAGGAATTCCAAACAATATAAATAGTACAGTAACAAGTTTAAAAATGGATTATTATAATAAATTAATAGATTATTTAAAAAAGTAAGGAGAAGAATATGGAATTAAAATTAGAAACAAAGTTAAAAGAGCAAGAAAAAGAAATTCTTGAAGGAAATGTAAAACAAATTACAGATGAAAAAATTGAAAAATCATTAAACTATGATGAATTAAGCGAAGAAGAAAAAGCGGCAGTAGTAGAATTTAACAAAAAAATCGATATAACTGATCAAACTCAAATATTACAATATGGAATAAGCGCTCAAAATAAAATTAGTGAGTTTTCTGATTCGGTGTTGGAAAATGTAAAAACAAAAGAAACAGGAGATGTTGGTTCTCTACTTGCTAATTTAGTATCTGAAATCAAAACATTTGATTCATCTATTAATGGAGAACCTAAAGGCCTTGCAAAACTATTCTACAGCGCTAAAAGAGAAGTAAATTATATAAAAGCAAAATATAGTAAAATTGAAAATAATGTAGATTCAATTGAAAAAGGTTTAGAAAAAAATAAACTTCAATTATTAAAAGATATAACTATGTTTGATACTATGTATGATAAAAATTTAGATTATTTTAAAGAAATTTCATTATATATAATTGCTGGAGAGAAAAAAATTGAAGAATTAAAAGAAATAACTTTACCAGAGTTAAAGAAAAAAGCAGAAGAAACAAGAGACCAAATTGATATTCAAAAGGTAAATGATTTAGAAACGCAAATCAATAGATTTGAAAAAAAATTGTATGATTTAAAAACAACAAGAATAATATCTATTCAAATGGCGCCACAAATTAGATTACTTCAAAGTAATGACGCCGAGTTAGTTGAAAAAATTCAAAGTTCAATTACTAATACAATTCCGTTATGGAAAAATCAAATCGTTTTAGCGCTTGGAATAAATAATGCTAAAAAAGCTTTAAAAGAACAACAAGCTGTATCAAATTTAACTAATGAAATGTTGAAGAAAAATAGTGAAACTTTAAAACAAGGTTCTATAGATATTGCTAGAGAAAGTGAAAAAGCTATAATTGATATCGAAACATTAAGAAAAACAAACAAAGATATAGTAGAAACTTTAGATTCTATTATTAAAATTCATGAAGACGGTAGAGTAAAACGAAAAGAAGCAGAAAAAGAATTAACAGAAATTGAAAAAGAATTGAAAGATAAATTATTAGAAATAAATGTTAAAAAAGCATAATTGTTTATGCTTTTCTTTGAATGGAGAGTAATTATGAATAAAACTGTTAACTTTGAAGATATATATAATGATTTTTTTGGTAAGAATAGTTATATAAAAGAAACTCAAAGTGTAATTAAAATAGATTATGAAAAAGAAATAAAAAAATTATATATAACTAGTAGTTCTAAAGAATTATTAACTAAAATAATAAACTATATATTAAATTATAAAGATGGTACATATGTAAACTTTAATATAAAATTGGTAATTAAAAATAAAGAAGTAGTTAATAGTATTATAAATTTAATTAATAATGCTATTAAAACAAATAATTATACTAAGAGTATAGATGTTAATACTGTATCTTTTTACAAATTAGATAATATATCTAAATTAGAAAATAATTGTGGAATATGTGTCTATAAAGATTTAGAAGGATTGAATGTTCATGATAATAATTATGTTAAGAAATTTCTTCACTATTTAGATGAACATAAAAACGATAAAATAATCAATATTCTAGTTTCCAATGGAAGTGATTTAGACTATTTATTTCAAAGTGACAAAGATTTAGAAAACCAATATTTTAATTTTTTAATCGAAGAAGAAATACCTAGTCCAAATGAAATAGTAAACGATATATTAAGTAAAGTTAAAGTAGATTCTAAAGAATTATTAAATTATGTTGAAACTACATTTAAAAATAGTAATTTAGATTATCCAACTTATCGAGATAATTTGTGTGAATATATATCATTTAATAATGAATTACCTTCATTAGAGACTAGTAAAACAACCGAAGAAATATTTAGTAAATTAGAAGAATTAGTAGGATTAGAAAGCGTTAAAAAATCATTATATGAATTAGTTGATTTAGTAACTCTTAAAAAGAAAGCCAAAGATAATCTAAAAATAAAAGATATAAATTTGCATATGTTATTTTTAGGTAATCCTGGTACAGGTAAAACTACAGTTGCAAGACTCTTAGCAGGAATTTTGTATAATTTAAAATATATAAAACAAGATAAACTAATTGAAGTTAGTTCTAAAGATTTAGTAGCTGAATATGTAGGACAAACAGCGCCTAAAACAATGGAAGTTATAAATAGAGCAAGAGGAGGAATATTATTCATTGATGAAGCTTATTCTCTGGCAGTAAGTAATAATAATTCTTATAATGCTGAGGCCATAGCAACTTTAATCAAAGCAATGGAAGACTACCGTGATGATTTAGTTGTAATATTTGCAGGATATACAAAAGAAATGCAAGATTTTATTAATTCTAATTCTGGAATTGCTTCAAGAATTGGTTATACATTTACTTTTGAAGATTATACAAATGAAGAATTAAAACAAATATTTATTAATATGATTAAAAAATCAGGCTTTAATATTGAAGATGAAGCTCTTTTAAAATTAGATGCTTTAATTAATGAAAATAGAAATACTAAAAATTTTGGTAATGCAAGATTTATAAGAAATGTATATGAAAAAACAATTGTCCTTCACGCATCAAATACTAAAAAAATTAAAAATATGGATAAATTAAAATTAATAACAAAAGAAGATATAAATTATTGACAACCAATTATATTTAGTTTAGAATTTATTATAGATAGGAGAATAATTATGGGTGTTAAAATTGATAAAAATAATTCTTTTGGTTTTACATTAATAGAAATTATAGCAATAATTGTATTGTTATCAGTAATTGCGTTATTAACTTATCCAATTATTAATAATGTAATTGATGATAGTAAAGAAGAATTATACATTAAACAAATAAACGAATTAGAAAGATTATCAAATACATGGGTTACTAATAATATTAGTAAATTAAAAATAGAAGAGGGCTATATTTATAATCTATCGTTTGAAGAATTATATGAACAAGGTCTTATAACAGAAGAAGATATTAAGAATCCAAAAACTGATGAACTTTTAGATGGATGTGTTGTTGTTACTTATAATTCAAACAACAATGGTTATGATGTGGCATATGATTCTTCTTGTACAACAACTGGTGAGGTAATTTTATATAAAGACAATAGTGGAGCAAATAGACCTAAACTATTCAATAATATGGTACCAATCAAATATAAAAATAATAAATGGGTAGTCGCAAACACAAGTGAAAAATGGTATGATTATGATGCTAAAGAATGGGCAAACGCTGTAGTATTAAATAGTGGAGTTACTAAAAATGTAAGTGATGAAGTAACAGAAGAAGAAATAAGTTTATGGTATGTATGGGTACCAAGATATAAATACACTATATTTAACGGAAACAATGGAAGTGTTAGTGAACAATTAATTGATGTAACTTTTGAAAATGATACTGAAAGAACTGGTACAGTAAGTTGTTATGATAATTTTGATGAAGAAAATAGAAGTGAAATTTGTGGTGATAGAGTATATGGAAGTGTTAAAAACAATAAAAGTACCTATACTCATCCAGCATTCAAGTTTGGAAATACAGAATTAACAGGATTCTGGGTAGGAAAATTTGAAGTAAGTGGAAGTACAAGTGCAATCACAGTTAAACCAAATGTAACAAGTTTGAGAAGTCAAACATTATCAAGTTTCTTTACAGCCATTCAAAATGTAAAAACAACATATGGAATAAATAATGCAGATTCACATATGATGAAAAACATGGAATGGGGAGCAGTAGCTTATTTAAAACAAAGTAAATATGGACTTGGAACAACAGATATAGCAGCTAATACAAATTCAAGTTATTACACTGGTGGAGGACAAAGTGATGCATATAAAACCAATGTAGTACAATCAACAACCGGAAATATTTATGGAGTATATGATATGAGTGGCGGTGCATATGAATATGTAATGGGTAACATAAAGAATTCTAGTAACGCGTTCTATTCAAGTAAGGCTGGATTTGCAACTGCTCCAGATGCAAAATATTATGACAGTTATAAATATGACTCATCAAGTAATACAACACATGCAAGAGGAAAATTAGGAGACGCCACAAAAGAGACTTTAGCTACTTTTGGAAACACTAGTGGAGGATGGTATTCAGATTACGCGGGCTTCCCGTACTCAAGCCACTCTTGGTTCGTTCGCGGGTGCAACTATTACTATGGTACTTTTGCAGGAGTGTTCTACTTCAGCGGCGTCAGTGGTGGTGGCGATAGTAACGACTCGGCGCGTGCTGTGTTGTCTGCTCAGTAGACCCTTTTCACTTAACTGTGTCTGACGTGGTTAATTAATTAAAAAAATAGACTGATATAAATGTTAAAATAAAAACTGATAAAAATGTCAAAGTTAAAAGTGATATGAACCTCGTTTCTCTTATGTCTAAGAAACGGGGTTTTTATATTTTTTAGTTGCTTCTATTTTAATGTTTTTATAGCAAGTATGAGTTGTTTTATCAATTCTATATGTATGTGTATAGTTAAAACTGATTTTTTAATTATATAGGTAAGTTATAAAATAGGCAAAAATAAGTATTTAAATACTAAATTATTTTGAAAACATATAATTTTAAAAACAAATTTATAAAATAAGTTTTTTTGTTGTAATTAAAATAATTTAATAATGTATTGAAATTAAAAATTTTGTAAAAATATGGATTTTTAATTAAAAATTTGGTAAAATAACTATAGTAGGTGATTAAATGAAAAAAATGTTGCAATTATTATTAGTTTTATTTATATTTTATTTTGGGATACAAATATTGTTTAATATATTTGGAAAAGGTGGAGATGAAGAATATAGTATTAAAAATGAACATGTTTTTAATGTATATGAAAAAACAACATTTAATTTAAAAAATAGTGAAGATAACTACTATTTTAAAATAGATGTTGAAAATACTAGTTTTACCTTTCAAGTATTTAATAATTTTTCTAAACATCAAAAAGTAATTTCTGATATAAAATATGTATCTGATGGTACATATAAATGTGTGCTACCAATTTTTAAAAATAATGAAATACTAGTCAATGCTTTGTGTGAGAAAAATGGAACATATTATTTAGCTAATAATACAAATAATACAATTATAACTAAATTAAATGAAATTGAAGGTTATGATTCTAAAAAATTTGATAACCAAGAAGATTATGTTGAAACAAATAAAATTAAATTCAATAAAAATGGTTTAATAGATAAGTATTATTTAGGATTCAGTACTTATCAAGGAGTAATGACAGCAAGTAAAAATTTTCTATCTTCTTATCACGCTGTTAATGTATTTGAAAAAGATGTTTACAATCAAAAATTAGCAACATTCACAAATCAATATTATGTTGTAGCGGATTATGATGAAAGTTACAATTTTAATAAATTTTATATTATTGATTTGATTAAAAGGACTAAAGATGAAGTAGCATCTGATACTAAAATATCATTTGATAGTTATATTCAAGGTAGTGTGGATGGTAAAGTTTATGTTTACGATAAAGAAAATAAGAAACAATATGAAATTAATACAGATAAAAAAACAATTGCTTTGATATCAAATGCTAATAGTGATGTGGTATTTTATAACAATGGATGGACGGAAATTAGTATAAAAGAGGCTTTAAGCGAAAAATATTTTGTAACAGAGAATATTGAATACAAAAATAATCAATTTTCTAAAATAGATAAAATAGGTGATGAGGTTGGATTCTATTATCTATACAAAAAAGTTGGAAATCATTATGAAGTATATAGAAAAAACTTTCAAGATGATAATTTAGTTTACTTATTCAATTTAAATAATATAAATACATTATATATTGAAAATAGTATTTATTATTTAGATGATGATAAATTATATGTATATAATGATTTAATTGGTAATAAAGTAGTTGTAGTAAATAATGAATTTAAATATAATAAAAATATAAAATTTGGTGTTTATAAGAAAGGATAAAATGAGAGCTATTGTACTATCTGGAGGCGGCGGTAAGGGTGCTTATCAAGCCGGAGTTTATAAAGCAATTAAAAAACTAGGAATAGAATATGATATAGTTACTGGTACATCAATTGGTGCGTTAAATGGATTTTTAATGGTTCAAGATGATTTGTTTAAATGTTTATGGTTATGGAAACACATAAATTATAATAAGATTTTTGAAGACTTTAATAACGTAGTAGATGAAAAAACTTTAAAGAATAAATATTTCGAAAAAATTATAAACGGAGGGATTGATACTAAAAGAATAGATAAATTAATATCAAGAATATACAATCCTAAAAGATTATATAACTCTTCTATTGATTATGGTGTTGTAGCATTTGATCTTGCTAAACTAAAACCAATCATTGCTTTAAAAAAGGAGATGGATGCTAGTACCTTAAAAAAATATATTATCGCATCAGCAACTTGTTTTCCTGTTTTCAAACCACAAAAGTACGAAAAAGAAGTATTAGTAGATGGTGGTTATTATGATACAACGCCTATTAATCTAGCAATTGACTTAGGAGCTACTGAAGTTGTTGCAGTTGAACTAAAAGCAGTCGGTTTAAGAAAAAAAGTTAAAAATAAAGATGTAAAAATAACCTATATTACTCCAAATAATGATTTAACTTCGTTTTTGGTTTTTGAAAAAGAAGCTGCTAAAAAAATGATTAAATTTGGTTATAATGATACAATGAAGGTTTTCAAAAAATTTGAAGGAAAAAAATATACCTTTAAGAAAAATAATTTAATAAATAATTATAATAAATATAGTGAAGATTTTGTTGAAACTACAAGATATTATGTTAATCAAAATAAGAGCATTTTGAAAGTATTGGCTAAATTTAACGATGTTTCTTATGTTATTAATAAACAAAACATAATGAAAATCATGAATAAAAATTTAGAAGAATTAGGTAATATTTTTGAATTAGATGAGTCATTGATTTATGATATAAATTCGTATAATAAAATTTTACTTAGAAGGTTAAAAAAAGAGCCTTTGGTTAAAATTGATGTTAAAAAAGTATTGAATCGAAAAGCATTAATTAAATATATTTATAGTAATTTACATGAAAATTTATCTCAAGCAACCTATAATTTGATATGCTTATTTCCGAAAGAATTTTTAATGGCAATATATTTAAAGGTAATATAAGTTTTTTCAATTTTGAAAGGAGTAGTTTATGAAAAAGAAATTATTGTTAGGTCTTTTTACAGTATCAACACTTTTGCTTTTAAACAATGTTTATGCTTATGAATGTCAATATAGTGAAGGCGGTATTCCTTGTTGTAAGAAATATGGAAAAACTAAGGTTCCTTCTGGGAAGGTAGTTGAAAAAACTTGTGATTATCTTGTTTCAAGTTCAGCATGCACTAATGAAAATAAACAATGGTCTGATTGTGGAACAGTTGAAAAAGAGTTTACAGGTGGTGAAGGGTGGAGTATTGAGGCCGAAAAACGATGTTCTGAATTAGAGGGAACAGAATTCAGTGATAAGACAGGAAAAAAACTATATAAATCATGTTCAGTTACTAAGACAAGATTAGGTAGTGGAGGTAATAAGACATATATTTATACTTGTAAATGTGCGGTTAAATCTTTGCAAGCAAGTCAATGCTGTCATAAACAAATTTGCCCAGAAGGTTCTGTTGAGAAAGATGGACAATGTATAACAACAAAAACTACTGAAATTAATACTTGCCTTGAATATGAAAAAATTGAAGACCCACAAACAAGAGTGTGTCCTCCGGTTATTAATTGGAAAACTAGTTCAAAATTTGAATGTTTTTCAAAAATGGAATCATATAGTGATGGTTCTGACTGGAATTTTTGTATTTATCCTGATAAAACTTTATTAGTAGACTCTAAAACAGATGATAGTGAGTATGGTTTAGGTGATAATGATTTTTGCCCGGTATCTTGTGTTGAAGATTTTTCTGCTAATGCTTCCAGCATAACGCCTTCAGTCAAAGCGGGTTCAAATTTCATTTTTCCAGAAAGTTCAAATTATTTATCTGGACAAAGATGGTGTAAGACTCAAAAGATTGATTGGGACAAGTTTATAAGTCAACTTAATTATGCTAATGAACAAATATCTAAATATTACGAGTTGTGGAAAATTAAAGAAAGACAAGAAACAGATTTAGTAAAGTTTGTTCCATCGACTAGACCAGATTGTGATTATTATTGTGATAGAGGAGATGCCCTTGGCAATGGCTATTGTTGTACAGGCTATGAAACCCAAAAAAAAGAAGGCTCATGTACTACTGTTGATGGCGTGGAAAGAAACTGTACATATGTAACAGTCTGTGTTAGTACAATACCAGAAACTGCTCATGGATATACATGGAGATATTTAGGAAAGTATAATAATTCCGATGGTATGGTTAGAGTGGATGGTAAATTAAATACAGCAAATGTTTCTTCATGGTGTGATTCAACTGGCAGTACTATATATACCCAGTGTTAAGCGAAAGTGCAAAAACATATGAAAGATTATATATAAATTGGTTAAATAGAGCAAAAGCAATTAAGGAAAGAATGAAAAATTGTTATGATTGGGGAGATTTTAGCCAAGAAGACAAAAAGAAAAATTTTTATAATGTTAATCCTAAAGTTAATTTAACATATAAAGGAGCAAATGGTAATATTTATACATATGATGGAAATCTTAATGTATCAACTGAAATAACTATGACATCCGATTTATATGATTGTGATGCAAATAATCCAAAGTTAACTTTAATTGTAGGTTATGATAGCAATAATAACAAAATAACAAAAGATTTCTATGATGTTAGAAAATGTAGAAATAGGGAAGTAAAAGCCAATGCTTTAAGTACAGTTAAATTAAGCGATGATGTATATAGATATGTAAACAAAACGAATGGACAATCATTCCATGCTAATCAATTAGCGTCGTTTGGAAATAGTAAATATTTTAATTATATTGATATAGGTCATGGTAACTTACCAGTTGGTTTTGCTACTAAACCTGGAGTTTATGGCTATTCAACAGGTTTAGGAGAGTTATCTCTTACTTATACTAATATTGGACATTTGGATGCGAATGGAGAATCTAGAATAGAAAAATTAATGCAAGAACAAGCTAACAATGATTCTATATCAGATTACAATAAAGTATATTGTGATTATAAAGTAACAAATGGATTAGTACCATCTGATCCTCCTAAACCTACTGATTCGACTGGTGGAATAACACTAATATATAGACCAATAGATTTATATGAACCATTTCCAAACATAGATGGAAAAGGAAGAAATACAGGAGCGAATTGGTGCGATAGCAATAACTGCAGTAATACAAATAATGTTGTTAAAAAATACATTTTAAATAATAGAAATGTAGTTGGAGATGAAGTATATAACCTAGAACCAATGTATTCATTTAAATTAACGCCAGCAATAATAAATAGAATAAGAGAATATAATAAAAACAATGCCTATGATTATGATAGCACCGGAATGAAAACAGGAATGGTATGTGATAAAGGAAAAGGAACACATTGTATAAGTGATTATTTAACAGAGTTAATTGAAATGACAGGGGCAACAGGAACATGTACTCAAAATAGAAAAGATACATTTGACACTTGTAGGTATTAAAACTGTTGACAAAGTATGAAAAAAGTGTTAGTATAAAACACATTAGAAACGGGGAATAAATATGAAAAAATTATCTTTATATGAAAGATTATTAAAAAACAAAAATAGGTTAAAAGTACAAGCAGTATCATTAGTATTAGCAACAACAGCAGTTGTAACAACAGGATGTGGAAAAACAGACATAGTTCATACTGATGTCCCAAAACCTGGTGTAGAAGATGTAATTGCTCCTAATGTAGATTTAACAAGTGAAGAAATCGAAACATTAACAGCAGAGAATTTTGATGAAGAAGCAGCTAAAATAGCTGAAAACATGAAAAGTAAAGGTTATGAAAGGGAATTTGTAGGTCTTAAATCAGTATTACTTAATGCCAATGCTTTTGATTTTTCAAATGAAGATGGTAAGATAATTTTTGGGTTGGCGAATGAAACAAACCTTGTTTCATATTTACCATATCGTCCTAGTTTGGATTTTTTAAATATAGTTTACGATTATAATTGTGATAATGAAACAAAAGAAAAACGTGTTAATTTGGCTCAATTTAGTTATAATAAAACTGATAGAGCAATGTTAAAGTATTTTGATGAATTGGTTATTAATTTTCAAGAATTATCTGATAATAATGATACAAAACAAATGGAAACAACAATTAAGTTTATTAATGATTTTGTTTCTAAAAAAGCATCTATAAAAATTGATGGAGAAAATTTATATTTGGATGATTTTTCACCTTTTGCTAGAATTTTAGTTGATTATGATTTTCTATGTGCAAAAACGGTTGCTCTTAGATGTGATACTGATAGTAAAATTATCAAGGGATTTACTGATTTTTTCTCAGATGAATATATGAATGAACTTAATGATTGTGGATATAAAATTCAGGATAAAACAGAAACATTTGAACAACAAAAAACTTTTGGTTAAAAAAAGTCATACCTAATGGTGTGACTTTTTACTATGATATATAAGCTTCCTAAATAATCTTTGACTATAAATATTGTAAACAAAAATGTTATTACTTTTTTTTGTAAGTATTAAAATTATTGACAAAGTATGAAAAAAGTGTTAGTATAAAGCACATTAGAAACGGGGAATAAAAATGAAAAAATTATCTTTATATGAAAGATTATTAAAAAACAAAAATAGGTTAAAAGTACAAGCAGTATCATTAGTATTAGCAACAACAGCAGTTGTAACAACAGGATGTGGAAAAACAGACATAGTTCATACTGATGTCCCAAAACCTGGTGTAGAAGATGTAATTGCTCCTAATGTAGATTTAACAAGTGAAGAAATCGAAACTTTGACAGCAGAGAATTTTGATGAAGAAGCAACTAAAATAGCTGAAAACATGAAAAATAAGGGTTATGAAGGTGAATTTGGTGGTATCAAATCAGTATTGCTTTATGTAAATGCTTTTGATTTTTCAAATGAGGATGGAGAGAGAATTTTTGAGCTGGCGAACGAAACAAATTATCTTTCATACGAACCATTTACCCCATCAAAAAATTTTTTATACTCTTCAGTTGTTAATCATAATACATCTTATGAAAGCAAAGAAAAATATATTGAACTTTCACAATTTAGTTATAATGCAAAAGAAAGAACTTTAGTAAAATATTTCGATGATTTAAACATTACACTAACAGAATTATCTGCTAGTGGGAATATAAAGCAAATGGAAGAAATATTTAAATTCATTACTGATTTTATTGAGAATAGAGCCACAATAAAAATTGATGGAGAAAATTTATATTTTGATGATTTCTCACCAGCTGTAAAAATATTAATTGAATATGAATTATCTTACACGAGTACTATCGCTCTTAGATGTAACACTAATAGTAAAATTATAAAAGGTTTCGATGCTGATGATACAGATGAATATTTAGATAAGTATAATGTTTCAATTGATGAAACCCGTGATAAATTACAAACGTACAGACAACAAAAAACTTTTAGTTAAAAAAGTCATACCTAATGGTGTGACTTTTTACTATGATATATAAATTCTCTAAATAATCTTTGGCTATAAATGTCATTGTCATAATTTTTTTCAGGATGCCATTGAACACCAATATTAAAACCAGTTCCTTTTTCGATTGCTTCTATTACATCGCCACTTTTCCCACAAATATTATATGAGCCACTATTTTGTACCTTATAATTGTGTTTACTATTTGTTTTTATTTTTTCTTCTTTTAGTATTTTATATAAATGTGAGTTTTCATTAATAAAAACATCATGAACATAATTATCATTACTTTGATGTTTATCTATTTTAATGTTTTTATTATCATTTTCATAATTACACATTACTTGCATTCCCATACATATTCCTAAAATAGGCTTATTTTGAGCTATACTGCAAATATATTTATCGTATTCATAACAAACGCTTCCACCTTGTAATAAAATACCATCAACTAAATCTATTTGTCTTTTTAACATGTCCTTTTCTTGCATTGTTAATAAAGAAATATTTTTATTATTATAATACTCAACTGTTTGAGTTGGAAGAATCAAGATAGGAATACCACCTGATTTAATTATAGCAATTCTATAACTATCTAATACCTCAATTGTTGTTTTTTGATTAAAACCTGGTCTTCCAACAATTCCAATAATTGGTTTCATTAAATCACCCATAATTATTATGAGTTTTTTTAAAAAAAATATGATAAAATATTATTTAGGTGGTTATTATGACAACGATAAAAAGATGCGTTATAGTTGCTTTGAGTTTTATATTGCAAATATCATTTAGTGTTGTGATTATGTTGTATTTTTATGAAAACTTTTTTTAGTAAAAGCATTAGTTTCGGTACTTAGTATTTTAATTATATTAAATATAATTAAGAATAGTAAAAGAATTACTAATGAAATACCTATAATTTTATTAATCGCTATAACTCCTGTAGCTGGAACATTGATATATATAGCTTTAGGTAGTAATATGCTAAAAAGTAAAACTTTAATTAGTATTTATAAATCAGAAAAAAATTCTAAAAAATACTATCATATTAATGAGAAAATAACTAAAGAATTAGATGAAAAAAAATTAGATAAACTTAAATATTTTAATAATTATTTAGGTTATCCAGTTAGTAAAAATAATCAAATCACTTATTATGAAACTGGAGAAAAGTTTTATTTTGAATATCTTAAAGAACTGAAAAAAGCAAAAAAATTTATTTTTATTGAATATTTTATAATAAATCAAAAAGGAATTATGTGGAATGGTATTCTCAATATATTAAAAGAAAAAGTAAAAGAAGGCTTAGATGTAAGGGTTATGTATGATGATATGGGAAGTGTATTTTTATTACCTAAAACTTACAAAAAGGAATTAGAAACATTTGGAATTAAATGTGTTGTATTTAACGAATTAAAGTCATTTAGAGGAATTTTTATGAATAATCGTGACCATAGAAAAATCACTATAATTGATGGTAAAGTTGCATTTACTGGTGGCGTTAATTTATCTGATGAATATATCAATATAAATAGTCCACATGGTCATTGGAAAGATAATGCTATTAAATTAATTGGAGATTCTGTTTTTAATTTAACAGTACTATTTTTAACTAATTGGAACGCATTTACAAAAGAGGATATTGATTATAATATATTTAGATATGATTTTAAAGATGAAATAAAAGAAAATGGATATACAGTACCATTTGGCTGTTCACCAGTTAATATAATAGACCTAGAGGGCGAGGACGCTTATTTAAATATAATTAATCAAGCAAAAGAATATGTGTATATTATGACTCCATATTTAATTATAGATACTAATATGTTAAATGCTCTTTTATTAGCCCGTAAAAGAGGAGTCGATGTAAAAATTGTTATACCTGGTATACCTGATAAAAAAATAGTTTATACTCTAACCGAATCATATGTTAAAAATTTAGTTGATGAAGGAATAAGCATATTAACTTATACAAAAGGTTTTGTTCATTCTAAAGTATTTGTATGTGATGATGATATTTCAATAGTCGGAACAATTAATATGGATTATCGAAGTTTATATCTTCATTTTGAAAATGGTGTTTATATGGAAAGTACTTCAGAAATCAAAAAAATAAAACAAGATGTTATTGATACAATATCAGTATCTCACGAAGTAACTAAAGAAGAAGTTAATTATAAATTAATAAAAAGAATTTGGCAATCAATTTTAAGACTTTTTGCCCCATTATTTTAGGAGGTTATTATGACAGCGGACGTATTAGTTGAAATTAATAAATTAGATAAAACGTTTACTTATAATATTTTAAATGATATAAAGGTTTCTATCGGAAGTAGAGTAAAAGTTCCTTTTAATAATAGAATTTTAGAAGGATTTGTCATTAGTATCGATAATAAAGATTTAGAATTTGAGTTAAAAAATATAATATCTTTAGTTGATTCTAAACCTGTTTTAAATGAGGAAATGCTAGCTTTAGGTAAATATATGAGTAAAAAGTATTTATGTACTTTAATGAGTTGTTATCAAACTATGCTTCCAAGTGCCTTAAAAGCAAAAAATAATTTAACTATTAATAAAAAAATGGTTAGTTATCTATGTTTAGTAGAAGATTTTATTCCTAAAACTGACAATCAGAAAAAAATAAAAGAATTGTTTATTACTAATGAAATATTAAAAAAAGAAGCTAATAAAATATCTTCTAGTACTGTTAAAAGTTTAATTAATAAAGGTTATGTTAAAGAGGAATTAAAAGAAGAATATAGATTAAAACAAAGCATAATTTCAAAAAAGGAATTGCCATTATTAACTAGTGAACAAGAAAATATAATTAATAAAATAAAATTAGACCAATTCAAACCATATCTAATTCATGGAGTTACAGGAAGTGGGAAAACAGAAGTATATATGCGTTTAATTGATAAAGTTTTAAAGGAAAATAAGAAAGCAATTGTACTAGTACCAGAAATTAGTTTGACTCCTCAATTAGTTAATACTTTTAAAACGAGATTTGATAAAATTGCTCTACTACACAGTGGGTTAAGCAATGGTGAGAAATATGATGAATGGCGAAGAATCGAAAATGATGAAGTAAATATTGTAGTAGGTGCTAGAAGTGCGATTTTTGCTCCTTTAAGTAATATTGGAATTATTATAATAGATGAAGAACACTCTCAAACATATAAACAAGAAAATTATCCTTATTATGATGCTAAAGATATTGCAATTTATAGAGCAAGAACTCATAATTGTCCTTTAGTTTTAGGTTCTGCAACCCCATCGATTGAAAGTTATACAAGAGCTAAAACTAATATATATGAATTATTAGAAATGAAAAATAGAGTTAATAATAATTTACCAGAAGTTAGTTTAGTTGACATGAAAGAAGAATTTAAGAAAGGAAATACTATTTTATCTAAAAAATTGTATGATAATATAAATGAATGTTTAGATAAAGAAGAACAAGTTATATTACTTTTAAATAGAAGAGGCTATAATACAGTTGTAACTTGTCCAAATTGTGGATTTACTCATAAGTGCCCAAAATGTGATATACCACTTACTTATCATAAAAAAACTAATAAAATGATTTGTCATTATTGCAATTATCAAACTTATAAAATAAATAAATGTCCAAATTGTAACAATGATAAATTAAGTGATTTAGGAATGGGAACTGAAAAACTACAAGAATATATTACAAAAATTTTTCCTAAAGCTAAAGCAATTAGAATGGATATAGATACGACAAGAACTAAAAATGCTCATGAAAAAATATTTAACGATTTTAAAGACGAAAAGTATAATATTTTAATTGGAACACAAATGATAGCTAAAGGACTTGATTTTCCTAAAGTAACTTTGGTAGGTGTTTTAAACGGTGATGCTAGTTTAAATATACCAGATTTTAGAAGTGGAGAGAGAACTTTTCAATTACTTAATCAGGTATCAGGACGAGCTGGGAGAAGCAGTTTAAAAGGAAAAGTTGTTATTCAAGGATTTAATGTTGATAATTATAGTATTATTAAAGCAAGTAATAATGATTATGTAGGATTTTATGAAGAAGAAATGAAAATAAGAAAAAAATTGTTATATCCTCCATTTTATAATCTAGTTTTGATTAGAATGCAAAGTAATGATTTTGAATTATTAAATAATGAAGCTGATAAAATAAATTCATATATTAGAAATAATACTTCAGAAATTGTTTTAGGACCAACTACTTCAAGTATGCCTAAAATTAATAATATATATTATATGAATATTATTATAAAATATAAAAAAACACAAAACATATTAGATGTTTTAACTTATATTTTTAATAAATATAGATTGAATAATAGACTAACAGTTAGTATAGATTTTAATCCATATCATTTTTGAACTTGTTTTATTTAGAAAATTATTATATAATTTATATAGTAAAGGATAGGTAATATATGAAAAAAGGATTTACATTGATTGAATTAGTAGCAGTTATCACACTACTAGCCATTTTAGGTATTTTAGTAATACCATCTATTTTAAATTTAGTTAAAAATAAACAAAATGATTTGAGTGATGCGTCTAATGATATGCTTTATAAAGCGACAGAACTTTATTTGTTAAAATTTGATTATGAGTTAATTAATGGAAATACATATTGTATTTCTTTAGCAGAATTAGCTAATGAGCAATTTATAACAGCTCCATTTGTTAATCCAGTAACAAAAAATGAAGTATCACTAGAACAACAAGTAGAAGTAAAAGTTGTAAATAAAAGTTATACATATGATTTCAAAGATAGTTGTACTGAAAAATATGTTTACAACGATGGTACTGGAGCTAATGTACCAGATTTGTTAAATAAAATGGTTCCGATTAAATATAATGGTACTAATTGGATATATGCAGATATATATACAAATTGGTATGATTATAACAATAAACAATGGGCTAATGCTGTTATTTTAAAGGATGATGTCACTAAAGAAGTAGGCGATATAATTAACGAATCAGATGTTTTATTATGGTATGTATGGATTCCAAGATATAAATACACAATATTTAATGGAAATAATGGTTCCACACCTGAACAATTAATCAATGTAACTTTTGAAATAAATACTAATACAACAGGTTCTGTTAAGTGTAGTAATAATGTTGATGGAACAGAAGAATGTATAGATAAGAGCCTTAATAGTATTAATGATAACGTAAGTACTTATACGCACCCAGCGTTTACTTTAGGTAGTAGAGAATTAACGGGATTTTGGGTAGGAAAATTTGAAATTAGTACAACAAATAGTACATGTAATAAAACACCATCAGCGTCTAATTGTAATAAAATATCGGTTGTAACTATTAAACCTGGTGTTTCTAGTTTTAGATATGCAAATGTATCGAATTTCTTTTATTCAATTCAAAACATTTCTGAGGATTATGAAATTACTGATGGAGATTCACATATGCTCAAAAACATGGAATGGGGAGCAGTAGCTTATTTAAAACAAAGTAAATATGGACTAGGAACAACAGATATAGCAGTTAATACAAATTCAAGTTATTATACTGGTGGAGGAACAAGTGATGCATATAAAACAAATGTAGCCCAATCAACAACCGGAAATATATATGGTGTTTACGATATGAGTGGTGGTGCATGGGAATATGTAATGGGTAACATGAAGAACTCAAGTAATGCATTCTATTCAAGTAATGCTGGATTTACAACTGCTCCAGATGCAAAATATTATGA